>JACCDW011896576.1_pt1 | contig 27465 bp, 20 predicted proteins | sample 7449781 | NCBI WGS metagenome assembly JACCDW01 (sample SAMN15323449, study PRJNA562643) | freshwater metagenome | isolation source: river surface water | place: USA:Blue River Watershed | collected 2017-08-18
ACCGTCACGAACTTTAGCGAGTGCCCACATAACAAAAATCCCTGTCTTGCGTTACATATATAGTAATAGCAAAACAGGGATTAAATGTCAACCGATTATTTTAAAAAAGATCAATTTTTTCCCAAGGTAGATATTCTTTTCCAAAGTGACCGTAGTTAGTAGTCGATGCATAGATTGGATTAAACAAATCAAAACGATCAATGATACCCTTAGGTGTTAGGTCTACATTTTCACGAAGCCATTGTTCAATATCTCTATTTTCGCCATCACCACCAACATACAAACTAGTTGGTTCTTCTACACCGATTGCGTAACTAAGTTGAACTTGCGCCCACTTAGCTTTTCCACTAGCAACAATATTTTTAGCAAGATAACGAGCCATATATGCAGCCGATCTATCTACTTTAGTTGGGTCCTTACCACTGAATGCGCCGCCGCCATGAGGTGCATATCCCCCATATGTATCCACAATAATTTTTCTTCCGGTAAGACCTGTGTCGCCAACCGGTCCACCAACTACAAATCTTCCTGTTGGATTGATAAGAAACTTAGTTTCGTCATCTAGTAAGTCTTTTGGTAGTAATTCACGAATGAATTCTTCAATGACTCTACGCAAGTCATTAATATCAATTTCAGGATGATGTTGAGTCGAACAAACAATCTTGTCGATACGCTTTACAGTATTATCATCATTATATTCGACTGTTACCTGACTCTTAGCATCAGGACCTAACCAAGGTGCATTACCAGTCTTTCTTAAAACAGATAATGCTTCCACAATTTTGTGACTATAGTAAATTGCAGAAGGCATATGATTTTCCGTTTCGCTACACGCATAGCCAAACATAAGTCCCTGATCTCCTGCACCAAAGTTATCAGTGCCTAAAGCAATATCAGGACTTTGTCCATGCATCAAATTAGCAATTTGCACAGTTTGCCAATGGAAACCTTCTTGTTCATATCCAATATTCTTGATTGCTCTGCGTACAAGATAATCGACATCAAGTGGATCAAGCTCCCCTTTGTATTCACCTGCAACAATAACTTGATCTGTAGTAACTAAAGTTTCACATGCACAGCGTAATGATGAATCCTGCTGGTTCATCAATAAATCTAAAATACTATCGCTAATAGCATCTGCAACCTTGTCCGGGTGTCCTTCGGACACCGATTCACTTGTAAATAGATATGACATAAGTTTCCTTTATTTTTCGTTAGTATATATTACTTTTGATGGGGTGTCAAGATTTTTTAGCCGATCCAGCAGTCACAGTTACATTCAATAACTCTATCTATAGCTTCCTTAACAGTAGGAACAGATGGCAACAATGTACTGCGAGTAAATCTTGGATCTAGATATGCTGGTAAGTTGTTTGGATCATATTCTGGTGCAGGCTGAATAATAATTGGGCCTTCACCAAATGGGTTTTCAGTTAAATCAGGTCCTACAGGAACAAGAGGTCCTACCGAAGGATACAATTGACATTCTAAAATACCAGTAATATCACCAGGTGCTGTCTGATCACTTGTGTGGAACCCTGTAATAATGGTAGGATCATTTGATGTAGTAGGAATGTATGTGCCGCCGGGTATAGGTTGTACTTCGGTATTTGTAATCATGTTACTAGGCCATGCAGGTAAAGTGAATTCTAAGTTAGGATCACAACTAGGAATACCTGTTCCTAAAATTGCTCCTGGTAATGTTCCATTAGTAGTTAGTTGCTTCACTTCATCATCAGTTAGTGCATCGGGAATACTATTATCTTGTTCAATTCCTAGCTGTTGTAATCTTGCATTATTTCTTTCTTGTCGCATCATTGCAATAGTGCTTTGTCCACCTACAGTTGATGTATCTGAAATAGATTCTAAGAATTGGGCGGACATGTGAGGTTTAGTATCTTGTGCTAATTGAGGTATATAATCAATTAAGTTAAGTAACACGCTAGGATAAGGTGCGCCAAACATATCTTTAGGAACAGCTACAGGACTAAAAGCTTTATATCTTACACGCTGTTCAACCAGCAACTGTGTACCCATGCCATTCCAATATATATTAAGATAATTTGCAATAGTTGGGTTGTTTTGTAGGATTGAAGCAAGTTCTTCATTTGCCTGTCCAATATAAGCTTGAACAACCTGATTCATTGGTTGTGACCAGCCCGTTGTTCCGGTTGCAGTATTAGTTCCGCCTGTCGCTATTGTTCCGCCGGGAGTTACAGGTAATCCTGCTGTAGGTGGATGTTCAATGTTTGCATACCAGCCGCTGCTATTCGTGTGACTGCCACCCGAAACTAGTGTAACACCAGTAAGTCTACCAAATGTAGTGGTATTGCTGGGGTCTGTTCCTATAGTGCAGGTTGCGCTTGCACCATATGGTAATGATATAGCTGGTGCGGGCGACCCCCCTCTACCATAGCCGCCGCCCGGATCTACGATAGAAATACTACTAATAAAATAATCACTGGGGGAATTACTACCGACAGTATATGCTAGTACAGCCCCTTCCCAAGTGACAGCTAGATATAGTTCTTGATAAATGTTATAGAGTTTTGTAGTCTCAAGTTGATTTATTCTATCTTTGATCAACTTCCAAGGATAAGGAAGACCACTCATACAACCAAATAAATCACTCATCGTATAGCTACCATACGGCCCTGTTCCTAAAGAACCTTTTGATGCACTCTGATCGATCATGTCTTGATTAGTGGGTTTGCTCGTTCCTCCAGTTAACGGCAAATCAGATACATTTTCAATACCCTTAACAACTTTTGCAAATTGCTGAACATCAAATGTTTCGATACTGCTAATTTGTCGCATGGTGAAAGAGAATGCGCCTGCTGCAATAGCTTGATTTTGCGGAAGTATCCCTGTTAAGTACGAATCAAAACCCTGAGGAATATCTCTATAGTTGGCAGGAGATGTGCTTGTCTCTGAGGTCGCCGGGTTTCCTGCAGGTGTTAGTGTTCCAACATATTCTTTCATTTGGGGAGAATTAAGTGCAGCATTAACTCCGGTGCCACTATATATTAAGTAATAAGTTTTACTATTAGTTGGTCCAGGATTTGCATTATACATTGGAACAGTTAATGATTGGTAGCTGTTAGGAAACATTTTTCTTACATCTAGTAAGTCAGCAAGAGTTTCAAATCCCTGTGTTTTGCATTGAATTGGCGCAATGATTGATTGTAGGTTTTCCCCAGTCATAAGGAGCATAGCACCATAAATTTTACGCTCTTGATCTTCTGTGGGATTACCTATTACGCCTTCAACAATTTCAGATATTTCAACACTTGTTAAACCAGAAGCTAATAGTACTAAACTTAAATCTTGTGTAATCGCACCTTGATTTCCTAGTGTTCGTAATAAATTAGATGGCAATCCAAACGAATCAATAGTAGAAAGGTCTAACGCCATTCCTAAGTTTTCTAAGTCGTTTCCAAACGCAATAGTAGAAAGGCTCACACCAGTAATGTCTGCACTAATCAAATCATTCATGTTACTGTAAGTGCCGTCCAAAAATGTATTTGCATTGGCTGTTGCTAAAATAGATTGATTTGCTTGACTGATATAACTTTGACCTACAGTTACACTTGATAAAAACTCACTGTAGTTGGGAGCTTGGTATCCGTTTAAATAAGAAGGCAAAGTAGCGTCATCTGGGTCAACTACTGTACCATTCCAATTAAACTCGTTCCAAGCTTGTAATGCGTGGCAGCGAATCCATCCCCATTGTGTTACCGAATGGTTGGGATTAGTCATATCGTATGGGTACCAAGTAGCGTTTTGTTTCTGATCTGTTACCCCTACTCCTTGCAAGTCATCCCCATAACTTCCATCGTAGTTACCATAACCTGATGTTGCCGGTCCCGGAAGAGAATTAGTAAATCCAGTTTGTCTAGCGTATTGTTCTGCAAAAGAAAGTGCAGTGGAAGAGGTCGATGTTCTAGCCCAAACACCTGCAGGATCAACAGGAACATAAGTAGGGGGTTTACTGTTGCCTAATGCAGGAATCGATGCAGAGCCTATTGAAATTAGATTATCATACACGCTAGACCCAGCTGGAGTTTTTAGTACCTGACCTCTATTATATGCGTCATTGATAGCTAAAGTCAATAATCGCAAGCATGTTTCACTAACACATGATCCAAAACTATAGGTAGTATTTTTTTTGCTTGATCCCATATAGGATGCTGCTACTGGATTAATTGTAAATCCAGTATTGTTCATGTAATCTCCAGTTACATTAACTCCTAAAGGGCTATTTTTTCCTGCATCGGCCATATATTAAAAATCAATCTTAGGTATTTTAGGTAGTTTGCCTTTTAAATCCCCAATAGAAGGAATAGAAGGCAACCCCAGCATAGGAGCTCCCTCAATCAATACCGTAGGATTAACAAACGGGGGCAAAGCGTTTTTAAGTTTAGCAACACCCGCTTTTGAAAGTAACGATCCAATGTTCAAAGGTACAGGTGCTCCGCCTGCTAAAACACTTTTAGCTTTAGGAACAAGATTTCCTACTTTGTTAATGCTATCTGCAATCTTTTTCTTTGGATTAATCTTCATTATTCTATCCTAAAATCAACTTCTTATCAGGAACAACTAACCCAGTAGTTGCTTCGATGTACTTTGCTTTAACGCTTTCGTCGGTCAATGCAAAGATAGTTACATTATTAATATTTAGTCTTGCAGGATCCTTGGGGTCTGCGGTAAACATGCTCTGCATCAATCCAAGACCCTGTGGACCCGGGGCAACTGATACTGGATCCCTTAGTGATACATAATTATCTTGAATCTCAGTAACTTTACCTACGACTTCTTCTCCACTTGTCAGTTTGAATGTGTAGGTTTCTCCAACTTTAATAGTCATAATTGTTCTTTCTTATGCTGCTTCTGCTAAAAATTTAGCACGAAGTTCTGTGAATCCACCAACGAGTTCATCGTCGAGGAAAATCTGAGGTACGGTACGAGCAGTAGGAACTGCTTCTAATAATTGATCCTTTGTCCAACCATCACCGATCTTTCGTTCTTCAAACTCAATACCCTTCTGATTGAGTAATGCTTTCGCCTGCACACAATAGGGGCAAGCATCTTTTGACCATACAATTGCTCTCATTATTTTTCTCCTTATAAGCTTGGTAATTCATCGTAATCAAGAATGTCACTCATGACACCGATTACATAGTTGGTTGATTCGTTTTCTTGTAATGCAGTCTGCTTCTTACTAGTATCGCTATGCTTGTTAAACCAAGGAATAGGAGTAGATTTTGGGGCAGGATTCCAGTACTTAATGCCGATATCTTTTAGTGCGCCCACTGCTGTGTAATCAACAAAGTCCTTAAGAATAGCGGCGTTCAAGCCAATAACCGGGCCCTTCTGAAACAGATAGTCAGCCCATTCTTTTTCTTCACGAATAACATCAACATAGATTTGTGTTACTTCTTCTCTGCATTCTTCTGCTGCTTTAGCAAAGCGAGGATCTTCCTTGACAACCTGATTGATCAAGAATGCAGTCCAACCCTTGTGCAATAGTTCATCTTGTAAAATTAGACTGATAATATTGCCATTACCAATGTAAATCTTATTCTCAACCATTGCAAGACTTGTAGCAAACGATACCATAAATCTAAATGCTTCAAGTGCATAACTTGCATGAAGTGCAAGATAGATTGCTTTGATATGTTCTTCTTCTGTTACGATAACACCTGCTTCTTTCTTGCAGTTTAGTACGTGAAGCTTATCGTAATACTCACCTACGCTACTAGCCATGTCAACAATTTCATTTGTATCATGGATAGTATTGAATACTTCCTTAGGTACATTGTAAATGTTACGAATAATGTGACTATATGAACGACTGTGAATGTTAGTTTCAAAGAATGTCCAATTGTAAACTAATGCTTCAAGTTCAGGCAATGACACAACGGGAGTAAAAATCTGTGAGGGGCCTCTACCCTGCAAACTATCAAGTGCAGTTTGACGCAATAGATTACTGGTAAAGATATGCTTTACAGCATCACTTGATTCTTTGTGATCTTGTGCATCTTTAGTCAAGCTGATTTCTTCTGGGACCCAAAAGAACCCACGAGCAGTTTTTTCAAAATCAGCAATCTTGTTATATTTAACTTCTTCAAATCGCTGAATGGTTACCGGACCTGCAGGGTCAAGAAACATTTTACGGTTAAGATAGTCGGTTTTTGTGTTTAAGTTATATTGTTGTTTGCTCATTGTTCATCCGTTGTGTTTGAATCTTCATCGTCATCAATTTCTACTGGTGTTTGATGAAAGATTATGTCGTTTTGTTCTAAGTACATTGTAAAAAAGGCGCTTTCGATAGGATCGTGTTGTTTGTTCTTTCGTTGCTCTTCCTCATTTATCCATACATAGTTATTATTTTCGTCTATTATCATTCTACCTTGATCTATAGCTTCTTGACGCCATTTATAATTATTTTGCTGGGCTGCATAAAAAACATCCTGTGCTTCTTGCGGTAATGTTTTAATCCAATCATTGTAGCTAATTTCTCGTCCGTTATAGGTATATGAAAATTCTATTCGTACTTTTTTACCCATAGATTATTTCCATTACAATTTACAAGATTCGCAATCACCATCGTCTTCGAAAAAGTCGATAGCTTCTAGCATTGTTGGTTCTTCTTCATCCTGCATCTTTGCACCTTTCTTATTAATCAATGAGTAATAAAAGGTCTTGATTCCCCATAATTGAGCTTGCATAAGATTCTTTGCGATAAGTGTTGTTGGAACTTTACGCTCTGGGAAATGTGCAGGATTATAGAATGTGTTTGTGCTGATTGACTGATCAACATACGCGGCTAATACGGCAGCGGTCTTAAGATAACCAACACAATCTGTTTGCTCCCACATCAACTGATACTTGTTCTTTAGTTTCTGATATTCAGGAACAACTTGAACCAGCGATCCAGCCTTTGATTCCTTAGTAGAGATAAGAGCCATTGGCATTTCAATGCCGTTTGTTGAGTTGATAACAACGCTACTTGATTCTACGGGAGCAATAGCCATTAGAGTAGCATTACGAACACCATAGTCTTTGATATCAGCACGAAGCGATTCCCAATCAAGTTCAGGATTAAAGTTAGCAAGAGTATTTACACCCTTTGCTCTAAGTTCCCAAGGGAAGATTCCTTGACCATAACGAGTCTTGTCACTGTCATTGCACTTGCCGCGCTCTTTGGCAAGTTCAACTGTTGCTTCGGTTAGATAGTATGCTTGATGCTCTGTCCAACTCTTTACATCTTGCAATGCTTCTGCCTCACCATACTTGTAACCACGCTTGGCGTGCCAATAAGCAAGATTTGTAACACCGATACCAATTGGTCTGATATCTTCGTTGGATAGTTTAGACTGTATACTCAAGAAATCCTGATAGTCAAGAATATTATTCAAACTACGCAATAGAATGCGACATGCTCTACGCATATCTTCTGGATTTCTAAACGCTCCCCAATTCATAGAACCAAGAGTACAGAGAGCAATACGACCAGTGGGATCATCTAAACGCTTGAAAGACTTTGTAGGAAGAAGAATCTCGCAGCAAAGGTTGCTTTGATAGATGGTATGATACTCAGGATCGAATGGACCTTGATTCATAACATTGTCAATGAACACTAGATAGATTCTACCTGTGTCAGTGCGTTCTTTGAGAATGCCTCCCTTGAAGACTTCCTCTGCACTCATTACCTTTCTACGCAAATCCTTACGCTTTTCATACTTCACATAAAGTTCTTCAAACTTTGCGGAGTCTGAATAAAATGCTTCATAAAGATCAGGTACTTCATTTGGATCAAAGAAAGTAATGTTTTCTTTGTTCTTAAAGCGGCGCCAGAATAGTGCGCTCAATACAACACCGTAGTCCATGTGACGAACACGAGTTTCTTCGGTGCCCTGATTGTTCTTGAGAACGATCAAGTCATCAAACTGGTGATGCCAGATAGGGTAGAATACAGTAGCACTTGCGTTGCGAATGCCACCTTGTGAGCAAGAACGCAAGTCACCGAACCATTTCTTTAGAAACGGAATCATACCTGTGTGCATGATCTCGCCCCCTCGGATAGGCGAGCCGAGGGAGCGAAGTCTGCCGATTTCTAAGCCAATGCCAGCTCTCTTGCTAGCATACTTGGCCATCATTTCTCCAGATGCGAAAATTGAATCTAGGTCATCATCACTGCGAATCAGTACACAGCTACTAAACTGTTTAGTAGGCGTACCAAGACCAGCCAAAACAGGAGTAGCGAGAGTGAATAGACCATCACTCGCTGCATTATAATATTCCTTAATAAACTTGAGGCGCTTGCTAGCTTCTTCCATATGAAAGACTGTTGCTGCTGCAACCATATATCTAACTTGAGGAGTTTCATAGATTTCCTTAGTAGCTCTATTACGAACAAGATATTTTTCAATCAATTGTTCAATTGCTGCGTATGAATACTCCTCATCTTTTTCATGGTCGATGAATTCTTCCATCTTATTCCACTCGTCTTCCGAGTACCATTCTAATAGATCAGGAGTGTAAAGGCCCACCGATATGTTCTTCTTTACAATTTCATACAATGATGGTGGGTTATAATCTCCATAAACATCTTTACGGAGCATAGATAGGCGCTGTCTGCCCGCGACATACTGATAATTAACATGACCAACATCAGGATTACTTTCAACATCAATCAAGTCTACGATAGCTCTAAGAGTGATTTCATCAATCTCTCGTGTAGTAATACCATCATAAAAATGCGGATGTGCTTTGATTTCTATCATTGATTGGCTTACATCCGCGGTGCCGTTGCAAACCTTAGTTACTTGTTGTTGCCATTTTTCCAGGGCAAGTGGTTCTATATTACCTGATCGTTTTCTTACATTAATCATTCTTCGCCTATTTTCTTTTTTAATGAACTAATACTAATATTCTTCACGATTGTAAAGTCTGATAGATTGATATTTAACACCGAGTCGGGCCAGTAATTCAATACATATTTTGCGTTGTCTACCAGGACTAATACAACATGTTCTTTATTATCGTCTAAAGCTTCAACAAAGTCAATATCTTTTATACCCAATAGCAAGAGTGTGTATACCATTCCTAGCGCCCTAGCATAATAACAATAGTTGTTATAATTGATGAGTTCCCAAGGATTGGGCCAGTCTTCGATATCGTCAGGATGCAGATAGTAAGTGTTAATTGGTACTCGTTGCCAAAACCTATCTACCTCTATACAGATAGTAGATAAGTCTTGGTTAACTAAGTTTTCTTTTAATTTGAACCACTCGCGGAGACGAGTGTAGTAGTCTAATAAAAATACATTAATCACGCTGTATTTAATATTAAAAAGATACAGCGTGATTTTGTATTAGAAGCGTCCTACCGCAACTTCAATGATGCCTGATTCGCCATTGAAGTTTTCGAGAGCCTTACCAATAATAGTACCTGCTCTTGCTTCATTATTTGCAATAGCATGGCCGTTACTTGCTGATACCATCAAGTCGCCCTTTTCTACAGGACCGATTACCTTACATGGTACACGACCTTGTAGTGCGATTTCAGCAACATGGTCTGCTTCTAGTGCTGAGTTCATCGAATATGCTGGATTAGTTGTTACAACACCTGCAACCTTAGTTGAATCAAATGCGTTAGATAGAGTGACTTCTTGTTCGCCACCAAAGATAAGAACTGTGCCCGATTCGTATGTTGCGTCAGCAGAATATTTTTCTGCAATATCAGCGTAAGTAGCGTTGAGTCTTGAACCTGCTGATAAGGAGAAGTTACCAGTAAATGTACCGACATTAGTGTTTGAACCTACTGAAATGACCGATGCGTTTGCTAGAGTTAAACCAGTTAGGGTGCCAACTGATGTAATGTTAGGTTGTGCTGCTGTTGTTACTGTACCGGCGGTAGTAGCAGCACCTGTCAATGCACCAACAAAAGTAGTTGCGTAAAGCGTACCGGTAGATGCATTTGCGATAAATGCAGTGTTGCCTAATGGTTGAACATTGCCTGATGTTCCGCTAATTAGCGCAATATTGAAGTTTCCGTTTAGTGCAGAGCCGGTTCCTACATAATCACTCACATTAGCATAAGCGACATTTAAGTTTCCTACCCGAGTTGTACTTGTTACAGTCAGAGGAGCAGTACCAGTCGCAACATTTGATATGAAACGGGAAGCTGTTTCTGTGCCAGATGTATTGACATTACCAAATCCACCATTACCACTCACAGTCAATGACGATAATGTACCAACTGATGTTACATTTGGTTGAGCAGCAGTTGTTAATGTACCAGTTAATAAACTTGCACCAATTGTGCCTGAGTTAGCATAAACATTGCCTGCTGTTGTATTTCCTGTTACTGCCAGAGATCCAAGTGTACCAACAGTTGTCAGACTTGATGTTGTGATCCCCGATGCCAGTGTTGTACCAGTTAAGTTTGCTGCGTTTGCCGCAATAACTACATTTGATGCAGCAGTTAGTTGTCCTTGTGCATTAACAGTAAAGCTTGCAACACGATCACCATTACCATAAGTTGCTGCTGAAACAGTAGTGTTACTAATACTGAATTGCGATCCGGTTAGTGTTAATCCAGTACCTGCGGTATATGTACCAGCACCTGAAAACTGCACCCAGTTAACTGGATCAGTACCAACTGTAGTTACTGCGTCGGTCATTACCCAGCCAGTATTATCATACAATGTACCAGCAGTTACGAATGTAAAGTCGCCGCCAGCCATTTCAGCTGGTGTATCAAAATCAGTTGAACGAGTCAATACTGTGCTGCTTGTACGATCATAGATACCGTTATGTGCAGCATTTGCTTCGTTCTTAACAAGAATACGCATACCATTTGACAATGTAACACCGTCAATAGTAGTATATGAACCTGTTGTTGTTAGTGTTGCGCCAACACCACTTGTACCGTTATTATATGTAACAGTACCACCTGAAATAGTTGCAAGAGTTCCATCTGTTGCTGCATTACAACTATCATGAGTATGAAGTCCTTGAGCAATATCATCAACATATTGCTTGGTTGCTGCATCTGTTGCGTTTGTAGGTGTGGCAAGATTGATAATAGTATTGCTAGTCATGTCTAGATTACCGGCAATACTGCTTACGCCAGTACCAGTTACACTCAATACGCCTGTAGTTGTTAGATTTCCAGCAGCAACATTTGCTGTTACTGATAATGAGCTTAATGTACCAACACTTGTAATATTTGGTTGAGCAGCAGTTGTTACAGTACCTGCGGTAGTAGCTGCGCCACTTAAATCACCAGTGAATGTTGTAGCACTGACATTACCTGCACTAATGTTACCGGTGACTGATAGACTTGTTAATGTGCCGACACTTGTAATATTTGGTTGAGCAGCAGTTGTTACAGTACCTGCGGTAGTAGCACTGGAGACAGCTCCGCTTACATTAGCACCTTGAATATTGCTAATATTTCCACCTTCACCCTTTAATGTTTGAGCACCGATTGTGCCACTATTAGCATATACGTTACCAGCAGTAACATTGCCCGTTACTGCTGCGCTAGTTAGTGTGCCGACACTAGTAATATTTGGTTGGGCAGTAGTTGTTAGTGTACCAGTAAGAAGAGATGCGCCAATCGTACCCGAGTTAGCATAAACATTACCCGCTGTTACATTACCTGTAACCGCTGCACTTGTTAATGTCCCGACACTCGTAATATTTGGTTGGGCCGCGGTTGTTACAGTACCAGCAGTAGTAGCACTTGATACGGTACCACTAACATTGCCACCCTGTATGTTGCTAATATTGCCGCCTTCACCTTTGAGTGTTTGAGCGCCGATGATACCGCTGTTTGCCCAAACATTACCTGATGTGATGTGGGTTGTAGCATTTAAATTGTTTGCATTAAGATTTGCCGAGACTGTTACGAGGTTACTTGATTTATCAAAGGTAAATGCTGCGGATCCACCAAATGATTCAGAATCATTAAATTGAATTTGAGTGTTTGACCCACCCGGATCACTCAAGTCCCATGCTGTACCGTTTGCGTAAAGTAAATTGTCTGTTAAAACTCTAGTTGCTGCAACATTTCCGGTGACTGTTAATACAGAGGTAGTCTTATCATATACAAAATTTGAGTTAGCACCAAAACTTCCGTTGTCATTAAAGTAGACCTGGGTGTTAGAGCCTCCTGCTGTAGGGAAGGTTGCTACATTACCATCAGCGGTTTTGACAGCAAGATCATCTTGATCATTTAAAAATATAGTGCCTTTACCTGCTGGTGGAGTAGGGACTGTATTTGCAGCATTTTGTTTAAGAATTAACATGGGTACTTTTCCTCTATAGTCTTATAAATATTTATCAAACTTCCACCAATATACCGTTGATTTCCAAAGTACCATTTACTGTAATAGGTACTGAAAATAATCCTTGATAATAAAGTGGAATGGTTACAGTTGTATTGTTTGCAATTTCATATGGCATCGGTGCAGGGGAACCAGTAACAGCAGAAAATGATAGATTTCCTGAGCCATCTGTGGTTAACACCTCTCCACTAGAGCCGCCCGTAATAGTAATATTACTGATAGAGCCTAAATTACTTTCGCCGGATACAACAAGGTTTCCAGATGAGACTGTGCTGTTAGATGCGTCTAAAGTGATGTTGCCAGCCGATAGGCCGTTCTTTACATTAAAATATTTAAATGCCACAGTTCCATATTCCCTGTTGTGCGTTGTGAGGGTTACTAAGAACCCTCACACTATGTTATTTATTGTATGTAATATTAAGTATTGATATAACTTGCTACTACATTAACTATTACATTAGCGCCACCTGCTGTTGCATATAGTGCTACATTTCCTGAAACACCATTAATGTTTGCTGAAACATCAATAATATCTGCTGATACGTTTGAACAAATTGAGCCATAAATTGTGATATAAGCATCAACACCGTCGTGTACAAGCAATGTTTCAACTGATTGATAGCCATCATCACCGGATGCGCTAATCACATATTTGGCTGTTCTAAAATCTGATGGACTAAATTGATCAATTACAGTTCCGGTTGACACTGATACATTAGCGCGGTCTGTACTATAACCAACTGTTCTTGTGTAGGTAGCATCAATATTGCCGCTTACATCAAGACTTGTTAGTTGTCCAACACTTGTAATGTTTGGTTGAGCATTAGTTGTTAAAGTACCTGCTACATAATTAGCACTTACTAAGTTTCCACCAGTTACATTACCTGCTGAAATGTTACCAGTAACGCTTAATGAAGAGAGAGTACCAACACTTGTGATGTTTGGCTGCGCTGCTGTTGTTACTGTACCGGCTGTACCTGCGGTCGCAGCATTCAAGTTAGCAACTTGAGTGGTTGAGCTAACTACAAGAGGAGCAGTACCAGTTGCTACATTTGAGATTAATTGAGGTGCAGTAACATTTGCTGTTGCAAGTACTTGTGCAGTACCTAAATTGTTTACATTAGCATTACCAGTAGCGTTAAGTGTACCTGCAATATTTGCACCTGTACCTGTTACCACTACGATATTTGCATTGCCTGCTGCACTAATTGAAACATTAGCGTTAGCAAATGTTCTTACATTAGCAGAACCATTCTGAATTGCAGTTGCATCGATACCTGTTAATTGACTACCATTACCAATAAAGTAGTTAGCAGTGATGTTACCGTTCGCAGTAATGACACCGGCGGTTGAAATGTTTCCAGCACTCGCATTACCTGTGACAGCGAGACTTGTAAGTGTACCTACACTTGTAACATTGGGCTGTGCCGCTGTTGTGAGTGTTCCGCCTAATGTTGTACCAGATACATCTGTACCAGATACATTACCTGCGGATACGTTACCCGTAACACTTAATGAGGTGAGAGTGCCAACACTTGTAATGTTTGGTTGTGCATTTGTTGTTAATGTACCAGTTACATAATTAGCGGTTAATAGGTTACCGGCATTGACATTACCTGCTGATAAGTTAGCAGTAATGTTAGCAGTACCGGTTGCAATCAAGTTACCCAACTTCACCGTTGGATATGTAGCGTTAGCCCAATCAACTACAGTGGTTGGTTGAGCAGTTACACCATCAAAGAATGTCCAATAATCAGTTGAGGCATTTCTTGCAATACCAGTGTGAATGTTACTTGAACCATTATTGTATTCGGCAACAATGCCTAAATCGTATGTATCACCTGAGTTATTAGCACCGATGAAGATGAGAGGGTCACCTACGACAAGATCAGTTACATTTGAATAGTTAACATTACCTGTAACATTTAAGTTACCTGTAACATCAAGATTACCTGAAAGAACACTTAATGCACCAGTTGTAACAGTTAATCCATTACCAGCAGTAATAGAATTTGTAGCTGAGAGATTATTGCCACTTACATTACCGGTGAAAGCAGCGATCCCGCCGCCAATGTTGCCTACATTAGCATTACCGCTAACATTAAGTGATGTGAGGTTACCTACACTTGTAATGTTTGGTTGAGCATTAGTTGTTAATGTGCCAGTTACAAAGTTAGCGGTTAATAGGTTACCAGCGTTAACATTGCCTGCACCAATATTTCCAGAAACAGTTAGAACATTTGTAGATTTGTTAAATGTAAAGTTTGCGCTTCCACCAAATTGATCAGCGTCATTGAATTGAACCTGAGTGTTTGAACCCCCTGGTAGTTGTAAGTCCCAAGGACTACCATTTGCATAGTAGAGATTATTTGTAAGCAATCCACCTGCACTAATATTACCAGTTACCGAAAGTGAACTAAGAGTACCAACACTTGTAATATTGGGTTGAGCATTATCAACTACTGTATTTGCAGTACCTGCATGAGCAGCGTTAGAAATATTACCACTGATATTACCTGTAATGTTTCCGCCATTAATGTTTGATAGACGACTTCCATCACCTTGGAAGAAATTAGCAATTGCCAAGTTACCAAGATTAGCATTAATTGTAACTAAATTACCGGTAGAGGCACTGATTGTTACATTACCAACCGTTAACCCATTTTTTACTACAAAGTTTCTTGTACTCATCTTTCTTGTTTCCTATTTTTAGTCTGGTACATATGTGCCCAGTAAGTTAACTGTTGTGTTAGCTGCAACACCGGTTGCTAAAAGTTTTACATTCCCACTATCTAATGTTGTTGCTAATGTTACAATATCATTTCCGGTAGTCGATAAGCTACCATATACTGTCATAATACTATTTATACTATCGTGTACTAAAAGCACTTCCAGTGCTTGATATCCATCATCATTTGATGCCTTGATAGTATACTTTGCTGATCGATACGATGTAGATAAGAATTGATCAATAACTGTATTTGCTGTACTAATAGACACAGGTGCTCTATTACTATATAAATCACCAACTCTAATATTTTCAGCAGTTACTAATCCAGAAGTGATAACATTGCTTGCTACTGCATTTCCACGAATCGTTACATTACTTACATTCGATCCTATTGTAATTTCTGTAGCCGCTAAACCAATGTTCAATACATCGATTGATGAGTTGAATATCCCTGCTGCATTACCGGCGACACTGATTGTACCGTTTCCTAAAACCACACATCCTGAATTTGAAACCAAATAGTTCGACGAGACTAGATTAGCCCCAGTAACATTGCCGACTGATAGATTTCCATTCAAATTCATTACATTGGTAGATGAATTAAATGTTAGATTTGCACTTGCACCAAATGATTCATTATTGTTGAATTGTATTTGAGTGTTTGCGCCACCTGGATCACCACCAAAACTATATGGTGATCCGTTTGCATAATAGATATTGTCCGTTTTGATTCCTGTAGCTGCAACATTCCCAGAGACAGTAGCTCCATTGTTGCTTACTACCATTACATTAGCAATGCCTTCTACACTAGTAGTTACATTGCCATTAGCATTTACAGATATATTACTATTACCATTTACAATTGTTGTTACATTAGCATCACCGGTAACTTCAAGTGTGGCGCCGTCAGCACTGCTTAGTACAATATTTCCAGTTGCTGCACTAATTGAACTTTCACCTAAATATATTGTGTTGTTAGCTAAGTACAAATCTTTCCAGCGTTGTGTTGGGCTACCTAGATTATGTGTAACATTTGCGTTAGGTAAAACATTACCACTAAATGTACTATTTCCGGGAACAGCAAAGTTGCCAGAAACACTGTCAAATGTAAAGCCTGCATTACCGGTTGGGTTGCCATTATTGTCAAAGAAAATTTGTCCAGGATCAGAGTCGATTGTTACACCGACTTCGATCAATATACCATCAACTTCTAAAGTTCCGTCAATTGTTATAGGATATGCAAATAAACCTTGAAAGTTTTCATCAACAATATAAGATTCGCCAATTGGAATGTTATATGGCATTGGAGCAGCACGATTGCCACCTGCATTAATAGTTTGAAAGCTTAATACACCTGAGCCATCAGTGACTAATGCTTGCCCACTAGAACCACCCGTAATAGTGACATTGGCAACGGGACCTAAGTTGGATACACCGTCGACTGTCAGATTTGTGGCAGTTACATTGCCAGCAGCATCTATAACTGCAATCTGAGGGTCTGTTCCGACGGAGTACCCTTCTACTGAATTAAAGGGCCGAATCGCCATTTATGCTCCTATCTTAAATCAATCTATACTGTGTTGTCCATACAGTAGAATTACTACTTGCCGGAGTTACTTGAAGTCTAATCTGACCGCCTACAATATTAACTGCAAGAGATCCGGTATATCCTCCAAGATTTACAGTACCGAATGTAGAATAGTCTACCGCAGTACCGTCTGTAACTGCCTGTACAGTAGCAACACTATATTTACTACCAGTAGAATCCACCGCTTTAACAAGAAACTCTACGCCAGTGATTCCTGTAGTAGAGAATGAAGCAATAGTTTGATTAGCAGTAATAGCAGTTGTTGTTGTTGAAGCCCAAGAAATACCAGTATTAACAGATGAGTTACCTAGATTTACTTGACCACTAACATTAGCAGTAGTTACATTGGCGGTACCACTAACAGTTAATACATTAGTAGAATCATTAAACGTGAAGTTAGCACTTGCACCGAAATTATTATTGACGCCATTGTTGTATTGAATCTGAGTGTTTGAACCAGCAGCTTCTTGTAAGTCCCAAGGCTGACCGTTCGCATAGTAGAGATTATCAGTCTTAACGCCGCCTGCTTCTACATTACCCGTAACATTAGCGATACCAGTAATATTAGCGCCTGTATTAGTGATAACTAGGGTTGCATTACTTGTTGCAGTTAGAGTAATATTGCCGTTTTGCGCAAGTGTAATATTACTATTGCCATTCTGCAATAGACCACTATTGATTGTCGAAATATTGCCGGTCGTGAGTATTGCTGTAGTTGCACCAATGTTGCCAACATTAGCGTTACCAGTAACATTTAATGTTCCACTAAAGTTTGCAGTATTACCTGCCAAGGCTAAATTAACACTTAAGTTATTAGTGATTAGATTACTTGCAACATTTGCAAAGTTTGCAGTTAGTAAGTTGCCTGCATTAGTATTCAATGCAACAATGTTTCCAGTAAAGTTAGCAGTGTTACCTGACAATGCAAGATTGATTGTTGCGTTATTTGCTGTAATATTGCTGTTAGCACTAAAGTTATTAGCAAGTACATTTGATGTTACATCAATGTTTGCTGCTGTTATCAAAGCATTTGAATTTACATTACCTGCAAGAACATTACCAGTCAAGTTTACACTAGTACCGGTTGCCGCACCAATGTTTGGTGTAGTGAACTGAGCGTTTGCTTTGACAATAACATTACCACCACTGATCTCAGTAGTTAAGCCGTCAGTGTTTACGCTGAATACAGTACCGGTTAGTGTTAGACCTTGACCTGCTTGGTAAGTACCAGCACCTGAGAACTGAGTGAATAAGATTGGATCAGTACCGATTGTTGTTACACTAGATGTCTGTACCCAACCTGAATCGTTGTAGGTATCTCCGTCTTGTACAAAGATGAAGTCCCCTGCTTCAACTTCTGGTACAGTATTGTAGTCAGTCGCACGGGTTAGTACTGTTGCATTGGAGACAACATAAACACCGTTGAATGCAGCGTTTGCCTCACTCTTGACGAGAATACGGCTATTTGTTACCGCAGTTACATTTCCATCGAAAACATTTGCTGACAAATAGTTTGCTGTTGGTGAACCGCTCAATACAAGATTTGCACCAACTCCGCTTGATCCATTATTATATGTAATCACACCACCTGTTAAGTTAGCAAGTGTGTTTGATGTTGCAGCTAATGCCGCATCGTGAATGTTTAGTCCTTGCGCAACATCATCAACATATTGCTTAGTTGCTGCATCGCTTTGTGCGTTTGGTGTTGCAAGACTTGTGATTCTTGTATTGCCAACATCAACTGTACCATCACCGAATGGACGCAATTGAATGTAAGTGTTACCTGTTTGAGCGGAGTAAAGTTCTAAGTTACCGCCTTGAGCAGTTACACTATTACTCTTAATTGCGCCAAATGTACCATTGCCATTTGCAGACACATAACCAATTACATTTGCACCAAGATTGCTTACAGTTAATACATCAGCAGAACCTATAGCACTTACTGTAACATTACCATTTGAAGTGATTCTTACATTGCTATTTCCATTATATATCTCTGCGGTGTTAACATAATTGGCTGTTGCAAGATTACCAAGATTAGCATTATTAACAGTTAAGTTACCATTTGCAGTTACAGCATTTGATGTTTTATCAAATGTAAATCCTAAGGTTGAGTTTGCATTACCATCATCATTAAACACAACACCGGTGTTTGAACCTGGGATGATGATATTTCCTGAAATATTACCCTGAACGTTACCGATAAAGTAAGGTGCTGTCACATTTCCTGATACACCTAACTGACCGGCAATATTTGTAATGTTATTAGCAGCATTACCTGCATAACCCGAAATAGTTAATACATTAATGTTGTTTGCTGCGACCGTGACATTGCTATTTCCAGAAATTGCAACATTGCTATTTCCGTTCTGTAGAACATTAGCATTAACAGTTGTTACATTTGCTGTAGTGCCGCTAAATGTAGTTGCACTGATTACATTTGCACCGCTGATGTTGCCACCGCTTCCTGAAGTGCTGATATTGCCAGCAACAATATTACCGCTGAAGTTTGCTGTATTACCAGCAAGTGCTGCATTAACTGTTAAGTTGTTAGTAATAGTATTGCTTGCTACATTTACAAAGTTAGCAGTTGCAAGATTACCTAGGTTAGCATTGTTGAATTGACCATTACCAGTAACAGTGAATAGATTGGTTGATGGGTTGAATGTGAAGTTTGCACTTGCACCAAAGCTACCATTATCATTGTATTGGATTTCATTGGTTGAACCAGCTGGCTGTTGCAAGTCCCAAGGATTGCCGTTTGCATAATAGAGATTGTCGGTTAAGACGCCGCCTGCAATAACATTTCCAGTTACATTAGCAGTTGTGAGGTTAGCGATGTTTGCGCTAATATTGCCTGCTGATAGATTGCCGGTTACATTTGCATATCCATTTATGTTTGCACCAGTACCTGTAAAGGTTACAACATTAGCATTACCTGCTACGCTTACTGTAACATTGCTATTTCCAGAAACAGCAACATTACTATTTCCGTTGCTAATAAGAGAAGCATCAATACCTGTTAAGAACGCGCCATTACCAACAAAATAATTTGCTGAAAGATTACCGCTAGCGTCACGAACTGCAACAGTATTAGCAGTGTTTGCAGTAGCACTATTATAGCCATCTAATAAGTCAGCGTTAAGATTAGCAACAACGGTATTTGAAGAAACAATGAAGGGGGCAGTACCAGTAGTAGTATTAGAAACAAATTGAGGAGCAGTTACATTGGCAGTAGCAAATAGTTGAGTACCGGCAAGATTACCTACATTTGCGTTACCTGTAATATTAGCGTAACCGGCAATATTAGCACCGGTACCAGTAATAGTAACAACATTAGCATTTCCAGCAACGCTGAACAGGATATTACCACTATTAAGAACAGATACATTTGATGTACCGTTGTTAAGAGAAGCAGTACCAATCGTGATGAACGAAAGATTTCCAGCGCCGTCAGTACTGATGACCTGACCAGAACTACCTCCGCTAATCTTAACATTACCTACACTATTGAGGTTACTTACACCCGTAGTAGTAATATTTGTTGTAGTGATGTCTCCGTTAGCTAAGATAATATTAGCTGGGGTTTCACCAACTGAGAATCCTGCTACTGAGTTAAAGGGTTTAATTGCCATTGTTGTTTCCTCTTGTTACCTTTATATTTATCGTTTCTTAGTCTGAATATTGAGTGATCAATATTCTGTATATTGTTAAATGTGCGGTGTTTGGAGACACTTTTAGTTGCAGCGAAGCTGGATTTACTATATTTCCTGCATTATAATCTACTTCAAAATTACCAACGCCGCCATTAACTTGTAGTCCTGCATATTCATTAAACTGTACATTGCCGCCATAATATAGCGATGAGATTTTTGCAGACTGTCTGGATCCAGCCACACTATCAGTAGCAATGACATGAAAATCTACGCCAGATATATCTGCAACGGGAATACTATACAACAATTGGTTTGGACTAGAACTTGTAGTAGATGCAAAATATACTTCGCTTGTGCAAAATGCATATACACCAGAACCTATTTGGAAGCTGTTTGCGATTAAGTTTCCACCAATTGTAACTGTGTCAGTGGTAGGGTTGAAAATAAAGTTTGGATCGCCACCAAAAGTACCATTATTGTTGTATTGGATCTGTGTGTTGCTTCCTCCCGGGGTGCCGTTTCCACCACCTCCGCCAGCAGCCCAACTAAGGTTACCTAAGCCGTCAGTAGATAACACATATCCGTTGGTACCACCTGATATTTTTAAGTTTGCAACTGATCCTAAGGTTACATTTGCTGCGCCAGAGAAGTTAACATTACCAGTAACTCGCAAGTTACCTGAAATGTTGGCAAGTGTATTTGCCTTGATGTTGCCAGCAGTAAGATTACCGGTTGTTTGGAATCCAGTAGCACTTACTGTATTAGCATTTACAATAGGTATAGAAAGAATACCTGTGGTCTTGTCAAAGGTGAAGTCCGCATCGCCAGCAAAAGTTGTTTCGTCGTTGAACTGGACCTGAGTGTTAGAACCGCCGGGAGTTCCGTTTCCTCCGCCGCCGCCTGCAACCCAAGATAGATTGCCTGCACCATCTGTTCTCAATAAGTATCCAGCGGTACCACCAGTAATTGTAATATTACCTACAGCACCTAAATTAGCTTCTCCGGCAACATTAACATTTACTACACTCATGGTGTCATTAGTTTTATTGTATGTAAATCCTACATCACCACCAAATGTACCAGCATCGTTAAATTGAATTTGTGCGTTACTGCCGCCCGGTGAACCATTACCACCACCACCGCCAGCTTGCCAAGTTAGATTACCTGTACCATCTGTAGTTAAAACATAACCGTTGGTCCCGCCTAGTATTTTGAGATTTGCAACATTTCCTAAACTTAGATTGCTTCCATTGAATGTTACATTGGGTATGCCTGCGAAAGAACCGTTGTTATTGTACTGTAGTTGAGTATTACTTCCGCCTGGAGTGGCGTTAAAGGGTTGACCATTCGCCCATCTATAATAGGTAGCATAAACAACATTAGCAAACACATTACCATTGGTAAGTACATTAGTAATAATATTACCATTGGCATCGATAACAGGGACTTCGGGAATCCCTACAGAGAAGCCACCAAGTGAGTTAAAGTATTCTGCTGACATTAGTTACACCCATAATATTATATTATTTAGCAAAAAATAATATTTTGGGTAGTGGAAAAAAGTTTTTAGGTTCGCTTTTTATAAATATTTACATGCTTACACAACAGCCTCCCAGACCTATATGCAGTCATTGTAAGTTTACTCTTGCCAAACCCAACGGGAAAAGTAAGCACGGATTTCAGAAGTGGCACAAGTATTGTGACGATTGCAGTAAGACCATATACTCGGGTAGATTTAAACATCTACAGCATAAAAGAAACTCATGTGAAGAATGCAATTTTGTCCCTGAGGATCGTATTCAACTTGATCTTGTTTATAGAGATGGCAATAAGAAAAATAAAAAGAAAGCTAATCTGTTGACTCTTTGTGCTAACTGTGCTAGACTATATAATAAGAAACTTCGAACAGGTAAAAAGTCTATTATGAATATCACAGTTGACGGTGACACTAGGATAGTATGATGCGTGGCATTATTATAGGCGATAACTTTTATGATCAGCCCAGAGTAGCCATCACTAGAACAAATGGCGCTCACCGTGTGGCTGGGCTGATGCGTAATCTAGGAATAGATGTAGAAGTTTTAGACTTTTTTAACTCTTGGGACAATCAAGAACTTGAAAAGATTCTAGAGTGTTTTCCTGCGGACTTCATAGGATTAAGTTTTGGATTGGGGCAACTAGATGACGAGAAGGTGAATGATTTTATTTCATTGGCAAAAACACTTAATCCTGATGTGAAAATAATAGCAGGAGGTAGCCAAGTATTATTCAACAACATTCAAGGCATTGATTTATATTTTAAAGGCTTTGCTGACGGTGCAGTCGAAGATATCGTAGAATACCTTACATTAGGAATTTACCCCAATCTATTAGTTAAAGATATTGATGTGGGTGGAGTTAAACAAGTAGTAGATTGTAACCACTACTATTCTAAGTTTGATTTGTCAAATCTAAGGACTAACTATACTTCTAATGATTTCTTATCTCCCTATGAAAATCTAACTCTAGAAACTGGAAGAGGCTGTATCTTCAAATGCAAGTTCTGTAATTTTCCTCTTATTGGAAAAAACAAAAATGACTATATTAGGACTAAAGAAGACCTCAAAAAAGAAATAGTTTATAATTATACTACATATGGAATATCCCAATACAGTATAACAGATGATACATTCAATGACAATGAAATCAAGGTAGATATATTATACGATATCTCACAAGAAATAGACTTCCAACTTAGGTTCATGTGCTATGCAAGAATTGACTTGCTAAATGCAAAACCTAATACTCTTGACAAAATGGTATCATTCGGTGTTCGAGGAATGTTTTTTGGTATTGAATCGATGAATCCTGAAACAAGTAAATTGATAGGAAAAGGATTCACCGGGGACAAATTAAAAACATATCTAAAAGAAATCAGGCAGACCTATCCAGAGCTACATATAACTGGATCGTTTATTGTAGGATTACCTAAAGAGTCAATTGAACAGTCAAAAACAAATATTCATTATGCAATTGACAATGATCTAATCGATTCAGCTCCGGTATTCGCACTGCATATTCCAAAGCAGACCGGAGGCGTAGATGTGTCTATTTTTTCTAAAGAATGGGACCAGTATGGTTATGAAGAAATGACATTAGAAGAAGTATTTGAATTGACTAATCAACCTAAATACAGTATGTTTAAGAATGTTGACTTTGATAGTATTAGTAAACACTCTGTTCTTTGGAAAAATGAACATATGAACATTTTAGATGCTGAGATTGCAGCTATGGAAATAAGAAAAGATATTGAGATGAAAACATGTATGGGTGGTTGGAACTGTTTTACTGCTACCTATAGCGAGATTCCACTTGATACTTTATTAAATCTTAAGCGACCAGATTGGGACTGGGATTATGTAAAAGATAAAGCTATCACATTTATAAATGATTATAAAGAGAAGAAAATAGCAGCACTGAGTAAGTCTTAGTTTTCAGCTATAATGCATAGATATTCGTTAGTAGTTCCATAATTTTCTAACCAGTGTAAACACCTACTAGATAAGAATTCCACAACTAGATATTGACCCATGCTAGGCATTAATAGGTCTACTACATTACCTCTAGGTTTATCGTATGGGCTTGCGGTTTTCCTACATGCTTCGATTATTTCTTCTTCCTCATTATTAACGATATCCTGATGATTAAAGAACACTCGTTCTGTTACAGGCATGGTGTGGTTTAGTGGGACCATGACAACACAGGTTTTACATTCTCTATTTTTTGTGCCGTCTTGATTTAATATATGAGGGTGAAAATGTCCGTATGCTTTGTACTCAGAGATTTCACCGACATAGGTCAATAACATTCGGTTGACACCATTTGTATGAACCTGTTTGATGATGTCAAATGCTTTAGGAGCAACTAGTTTAGCTTCTTCATATAATTTATGTTGAGCTTCTTCTATACTCATTTCCAATGGAGATCCATTTTCGTTAAACTTACCTGAATTATAATATGAAAATGCCAATCTTTCTTTTTCGAGTTCTTCTAATGATAGCTTTACTGGAATATTATACATACTACCATTAGGATCATTTTGTTTTTGGTATATTGCTTCACCTTGCATTCTTCTTCTAGGAATGATATTTCCTATCCAGTGATCTAAGTCAAACGAAAAGTTATCGTCATCGCTAGTATAATAGTAAGTGCAAGGATTTTCGTTTGTGAAATACATAACGACATTATTTAGCTAGTATCAGGTAGTTAACTAGTATTAAATAGAAAGGGGGTGCATTGAATGCGCGGCATAATAATTTCTGATAACATTTTTGATTGGCCGCGAAGCATAATAGGAAGATCCAACGGCGCATACAGAATCGCTGGACTTCTCAGGGAAAACGGATTTGAGGTTGAAGTTTTAGACTTTTTTAATAATTGGTCTATCGATGAACTTGAGCAATTTTTACTGCACTATCCTATAGATTTTTTAGGGATAAGTTTTGGACTCGCATACCTAAATAATACCTCATTGCAACCCACTAAATTTATCCAACTAGCAAGAGAGATGTATCCAAACATTAAAGTAATAGCCGGTGGAAGCACCGTTCTGTTCAATAAAGCTGATGGAATAGATTTGCACTTTAAAGGATTTGCTGATGGGGCGATAGAAGATATAGTGAACTATTTGAAAGAGGGTGTTTATCCAAATAATTCAATAGAATTCAAAACGCTAGATCAGGTAAAGAACATAATTGATTGTAATCATTATTATAAAGATTTTGATCTATCCAGACTGCACACCAAATATACTAAAAATGACTTTATATCAAAACATGAAAACTTAACCCTTGAAGTTTCTAGAGGGTGTGTGTTTAAGTGCAAATTTTGTAATTTTCCACTTATAGGAAAGAAGAAAAACGATTACATTCGGTTGAAAGAAGATTTAAAAGAAGAAATAATATACAACTACGAGAACTACGGTGTATCGCAATATAGTATTACCGATGATACATTCAACGATAATGAATACAAAATAGATATTCTTTATGAAATATCACAAGAGGTTGACTTTGATTTAAAGTTCATGTGCTTTGCTAGAGTTGATCTTATACATGCGAAACCGCACACTTTAGAGAAAATGATGGCTTCAGGTATTAAAGCTATGTTTTTTGGTATCGAATCCTTAAAGCCTGAGTCTAGTAAACTAATAGGAAAAAGTTTTACCGGCGATAGATGCATTGAATACCTTAGGGTTATAAAAGATAAGTATCCTAACTTACATATTACTGGTAGTTTCATAATAGGTTTGCCACATGAATCCGAAGAAGAAGCAGAGCGTAATATTGATTTTCTAGTTGAAAATGGGTTAGTGGATGCAGTTCCTGTATTTGGACTACACATACCAAGACATGCCGCTGGCGTCGATATTTCTTATTTCTCGAAGCATTGGCAAGAATTAGGATATTCCGAACTAAGTGTTGAAGAGATTAATGAGTTGTTGAAGGAAGACAAGTATCAAGAATTTAGAAATCAAGATTTCAATGAGCTTACTAAAACATCTATTTTTTGGAAAAACGATCAAATGAATGTGTTTGATGCTACTATTTCAGCAAGAAACATAAGGTTGAAGTTGGAAAATTATACTACAATGGGAGGTTGGGGTTGTTTTTCCGCAACATTTGTTGGCACACATGACCTAGATTATTTTTTGAAGCTGCGAAAATCAGAGTGGGTAGAGTTTGATACTGTAGGTCAAGCTACTAAGTTCATTGACGATTATAAAATCAACAAGCTTAAGTCTATAACGAACACTATATAATAGAAAAGGGGCCCGAAAGCCCCTTTTCCCTTTTATCGTTTCTGTGAACGTAACTTTCTTATTGGAAAGTTAAGTTCTGAACAGCAATCTCACCAACATAGTCAGCAGCGTTACCGAACGATGACGCTGTGTTTGTCAATTCGATGTAACCATAACGAGTCATGAATGAAACGACTGGTTCGAATGTTGTTGGGTCGAGAACGACGCCTGAAGACATCAACGGAATGTATGGGCAGTAGAATGCTGCTGCGTCTGTTTCCGATGAACCCTTGTAGCCAACGAGAACTGGCTGGGTGTCTGGAGCGTATGAGTTAACGAATACACGCATTGCGCCATTGAGAGTACCAACGAACTTAGTGTTAGTTGGAGCTTCAAATGTACCTTCTGTAGTACGAGCGAATGCTGAAGTTGTTGCTGACTGAAGTACGGTCAATGAAGCTGGTGAAACAACAGCCCAGTTACCTGCACCACGACGAGTACGCTGTGCAATCAAGTTTGCAACGCGGTTGATAAGAACAGCAAGAGCAGCGTGTTCGTCACCAACGTATGTAGCAGTACCTGATACAGTTGCCTGGTTGTAGGTATATTCAGTTGATGCAAGAGTTGCAAGTGAAAGCAAGATTTCCTGATCGATTTCAGCAGTGATTTCTTGTGCAAGAGCAGCCATGATTTCTGCTTCTACGTCGATACCGTGCTGTGACTGAGCGTCCTGAGCAGCTTCGAAGGTCCAACGAGCTTGGAGCTTACGAGACTTAGCTTCAACAGCCTGGCGTAGAATCTGTACAGAAATCTGCTTACCACCGTTGCCTTCGAGAGCAGCAGTGTCATTACCAGTGTAATAGCTGCTGTCTGTTGCGTCTGATGGTGAGCGTGAATAAGCCTGTGCAATCTTGAATGGTGAAAGTGCTTCTTCACCAGCAGTTACAGAAGTTGCTGCTGCTGAGTTGTCAGTTAATGACTGAGCATAACGAACACGCAAGGTGTGAATCTGACCAACTGGGCCAGTCATTGGCTGAACGCCAACAAGTTCGTTAGCAATAACAGTTGGCATAACACGACGGATTACTGGAAGAATAACGCGGTTAAGAGTTGCGATATTACCAGCAGTTGTGGTACCAGCTGAACTTTCTGAAAGAAGCTGCTTCTTTGTATTTTCGAGCAATACGTTCATTGTTGAACGACGATTGCCCTTTAAGCCTTCGAGCAGGGCGCCTTTAGTTTCGTCCCAACGGCTTTCTAAGAGTACGTTTGACATTTATATTATCTCCTAAATTATGTCGTTTTATTAAAGCCCTGCCAGACGCTTAATGTCGATGACGTTATCATCAT
>JACCDW011883246.1_pt1 | contig 27459 bp, 21 predicted proteins | sample 7449781 | NCBI WGS metagenome assembly JACCDW01 (sample SAMN15323449, study PRJNA562643) | freshwater metagenome | isolation source: river surface water | place: USA:Blue River Watershed | collected 2017-08-18
ATCGCACCTGAACGTAAGTAATCTCCATAAGAGAAGCCTCCCGGTACGATAATGAAATCACAGCCTTGTAAATCTGTATCCTTGTGCCACAATTTTACAGCCTCATGGCCTAAGCTTTGAATTACGCCAACGGTGTCATCATCACAATTGGAACCAGGGAATACGATTACGCCAAATTTCATTTCTTTTCTGTCTTAATTTTGTGCAAAAATACGGGATTTAAGCGATTTATTTTAGCAATTCTTTATCAAATAAATAGCTTTCTTCATCCAACTCGGGCGCATGGTTTAATTTGATTTCCTGCCATGTTGCATTTGGTTTAATTTTTTCACCCGATTTCAATGTCAAGGGATAGGGAATATCATCACTTAAATTGCTCCAGCGGTAGCGTAGTGTCCATGTATTGTCCAATGATTGAATGCTATATTGTAAATTTGGATTTTTAACCTGATACAAATAATTCAGCATCAACGCCTTGATGGGTTTGTTGAGGTGCTTGCTCCAATATTCGACCACCTCCTGTGTATTTGTGTTTTTATGGTAAAATGCCAAACAAAATTCGCGCATTGTTTTAAACCAAAGCGCATCATCTTGTATGATATTCCTTAGGGTATGGAACATCCAAGTTCCTTTGAAATACATATCTGAGTCAGGATGCTGGTAATTAACTTGATATGGCCCCGCAATTGGAAACGCATAGCGAATGTTGCGACGCTGGCCATTGAGGTATTCCTGGGCTTTTGCCTTTCCAAATTTCTCTTCTACATAGATTGCTTCTGCATAAGTTCCCAGCGCCTCATGAATCCACAGATCAGCATGGTCGGAGCAAGAAATTGAATTCCCAAACCATTCATGTGCAGATTCATGGATAATGATAAAGTCAAATCCAAATTTATTGTTTTTGTAATGATTGCCATAGGCAACTGCACTCTGGTGTTCCATGCCCCAATAATCTGTTTCAACTAAGGCATATCCGTCTTTTGGAAAAGGATAGGGACCAAAATATTTCTCGAAAATGCGCAACATCTCTTCGCTTTGTTCGAAGTGTTGTTTGGCAATTCCTTCATTCTCTTTTAACACATAATAGTCCAAATTCAAATCCTTGCCATTGAGTTGTTTCATCATTTTAGACCAATGCGCATAGTCGGCCATATTGATGCTGACATTATACAAATTAATGGGGTAACTAACTTTCCAATGGTATTCATCGGTCGTCTTCTTGCTGATCTTTTTGACCAAATTCCCATTGGAAACGGAAACTAAACCCTTGGGCCCCTCGATATGTATGTCCATCGACGCAGGCTCGTCGGAAGGATGATCCTTGCATGGCCACCATACGGATGCACCCAAACCTTCACAGGAAACGGTAACCCAAGGATTTCCTTTCGGGTCTTTCGTCCATGAGAATCCACCATCCCAGGGTGGTTTTACAGCTGGTCGGGGTTGACCGTGGTATTTTACCCAAACAGTTTGAACCTGTTTGGCAGGAATTTCTTTCCCTGCTTGAATGAAAATCGCATTGCCGTCCCGACGAAAATTAACCTTTTTGTTAGACCAACGGATTTCGTCGATGACGAGGTTGGCAAATAGGTCCAACTGTATTTCGGATGTTTTTTGGGTCGTTATAAACCGAATGCTATTCGTGCCCAATATGCTTTTTTCTTGTGGATTGACTGCCACATGTAAATCATAATGCAAGACATCGAAACATGCTCGAGCGGGGCTTAATGTTCCTCGAAGGCTATCTGAATGGCTGAATTTTTGACCAAATAATCCCAAGGGGATTAAGAGAATAAGGAGTAGTTTGTTTGACATAATAGATGAAAATGAGATTAAAGATATAAAAAAAGCTGCACCTTGTGAGTGCAGCTTTTACGATCAATAAGAAAAAATCCTAGTAACGGTAATGCTCTGGCTTATATGGACCTGCTTGAGGTACGCCGATGTATTCCGCTTGTTCTTTTTCTAATTTCTCCAACTTAGCTCCGATATGGGCTAGGTGTAAGAAAGCTACTTTCTCGTCCAAATGTTTTGGTAAGATGTACACTTTGTTCTCATAATTTTTTGAATTAGCCCATAACTCTAATTGAGCTAATGTTTGGTTACAGAATGAGTTTGACATCACGAATGATGGGTGACCCATCGCACAACCTAAGTTAACCAAACGACCTTCTGCTAAAACGATGACGTTTTTGCCTTCAATCGTGTACATATCCACTTGTGGTTTGATTTGATCTTTGGTCGAACCGTAGTTTTTGTTCAACCATTCCATATCAATTTCGTTATCAAAGTGACCGATGTTGCAAACAATTGCCTTGTCTTTCATCGCTCTAAAGTGACGCTCACGAATGATATTAACGTTTCCTGTTGCCGTTACGAAGATGTTCGCACGTGTTGCAGCCTCGTCCATCGGTACTACTTCGTAGCCATCCATCGCAGCCTGAAGTGCACAGATAGGGTCGATTTCTGTAACTAAAACTCGGCAGCCAGCTCCACGCAATGAATCTGCTGATCCTTTTCCTACGTCACCGTAACCTGCTACGACTGCTACTTTACCTGCCAACATCAAATCAGTCGCACGACGAATCGCGTCAACTAAGGATTCTTTACAACCGTATTTGTTGTCAAATTTAGACTTTGTTACGGAGTCATTTACGTTGATTGCAGGCAAGAATAATGTGCCATTCTTCATTCGCTCATATAAACGGTGTACACCAGTCGTTGTTTCTTCTGATAAACCTTTGATACCTTCGATCAATGCTGGATATTCATCAAAAACCATATTGGTCAAATCACCACCATCATCCAAGATCATGTTCAAGGCTTGGCGATCTTCTCCAAAATATAATGTTTGTTCGATACACCAGTTGAATTCCTCTTCGTTCATGCCTTTCCAAGCATATACAGGAATGCCTGCCGCAGCAATTGCTGCTGCTGCATGATCTTGCGTAGAGAAAATGTTACAAGAAGACCATGTTACATCTGCTCCTAAAGCGGTTAATGTTTCAATTAAAACCGCAGTTTGAATCGTCATGTGTAAACAGCCAGCGATGCGTGCCCCTTTAAGTGGTTGCGATGCGCCAAATTCAGCTCGCAAGGCCATTAAACCTGGCATTTCTGCTTCTGCTAATTGTATCTCCTTGCGACCCCAGTCGGCCAATGCAATGTCTTTAACTTTGTAAGGTACGTAAGTGCCTGATTGTGATGCCATTGTGTATTGTTTTTTATTTCGAATTCTAAAGAAAGTGCAAATTTAGCCCTTTATTGTTGAGCAACAAAATTTTGTTTGGAGAAAGCTTATTTTAAGATTCTAAGAATGCTAAAACACTCTCTAATTGGATTCCGCGTGAACCTTTTACTAACAAAAAGCTATGTGTAATGGGGTTATCTTGTAACCAATTGTGTAAACCAAATTTATCCGGAAAATAGTAAGCCTGTGGAAGGTTGGCTAAGGCGTGTTGCATGTGTTTTCCCACAAGTAATACCTTTGAAAACTGGAAACCTGCAATTAGTTTTCCTAAAGATGCATGCTCGGTCGCCGATAAATCGCCCAATTCAAACATGTCTCCTAATATCACAATTTTGGGATTGTTTTCCGTTTCAGCAAAATGACTGATAGCAGCTTCCATTGAGGATGGGTTGGCATTGTAAGCATCCATTAAAACTTGGTTGGATCCTATTTTAATGAATTGGGAGCGGTGATTCGTAGGTAAATAAGTACTTATGCCGATTCGACAATCCTCGTCACTTAGACCAAAACTTTTCCCAACGGCGATGGCCATTTGGATATTTTCAAAATTATAGATTCCGGGTAGGTGGGATTTTACCATGCTTCCATCGGCACACGAAAAAGTAATAGTTGGCTTCGCTTCCACGAGTGTCGTGGGCATTTCTTCATTCGCAATTATACATGTTGAAATTCCACGTTCTAGACACATTTCATGGACTACATTCCTGTCCTTTGGTAAAAAGACGGTCCCTCCATGTTGAGCGACAAAATCAAATAACTCACCTTTCCCTTTTCTTACGCCAGCCTCTCCACCAAATCCTTCCAAATGGGCCTTGCCAATATTGGTTATTAAACTGTGTGTCGGTTGGGCAATTTCAACCAATTCCTTAATGTCTCCTTGTTTATTTGCCCCCATTTCAATGACGGCCATCTCGTGGTTGGATTTTATTTGAAGGATAGAAAGTGGTACTCCGATGTGGTTGTTCAGGTTTCCTGCTGTTGCATAGCAATGGAATTTTTGGGATAAAACGGAAAACAATAATTCTTTTGTAGTTGTTTTGCCGTTAGAACCCGTTAGTCCAATGATCGGAATTTTTAAGCTGCGACGATAATCTCTTGCGAGGTCTTGAAGCGCTTTTAGACCATCTTCGACCAATAAAGTTTTGTTTCCTGTGTCAAAAGCAGCATCATCTATGACCGCGGCCATGGCGCCCTTTTCGAGTGCCTCTTCTGCTAAAGCGTTCGCATTGAAGTTGGGCCCCTTTAAAGCAAAAAACAGATTCCCACTCTGAATTTTACGCGTATCGGTACAAACTCCCGTGGAAGTTAGAAAAATATTTAAAAGTGCTGAATTTAAAATCTTCATGTTAAATTTAGTGCGCCTAAGTTTAATTGCATTGCAAATATCGAATGAAAAATTGTTTAATCCTTTTATTGAGCTTTATAAGTGTACAAATCCAGGGACAAAGCTTGCGATTTGATGTTTTTCAAGGTATTTCAGTTAGGCAAAATGAAGTTGATTTATCTAATCCGTGGGCTGGAGGGATGAATGCGATGCAGTATCAAAGCATGGATTTGAATGGGGATGGGGTGTTGGATTTAGTGACATTTGATCGGACGAGCCAACAAACATCCACATTTTTGCAAAAACAATCCGGCGAATTTGTATTTGCCCCCAGCTATTCAACACAATTTCCCCCAATTGAAAATTGGTTTGTCTTGGTGGATTATAATCAAGATGGCCGGAAAGATTTATTTTGTGCCACGGAGGCTGGCATGAAAGTATATCAAAATAAATCGCTGCTCGGGCAGTTTCGTTTTGAATTGGTCAAAGATCCAATCTATACCTTGGGGTTTTCAGGCACGATAAATTTATATGTTCCATCGTCCGATATTCCCGTTATTGCGGATGTTGATGGGGATGGAGATGTCGATGTATTGGCATTTGAGCCGGGAGGACATTACATCGAGTTACACGAAAATGTTTCGATTCAAAAAACGGGGATTGCAGGTTTGGAATTTGAAAAATCAAGTTCAAACTGGGGGAATATTGTTCAACATGGTTGTCGGGATGGACACATAGAAAATCCAGATATGCATTCCCAGGCTATCTCGCAAATCAATCGGGTGAATCATTCGGGAAATAGTCTGAGCAGGACGTCTAACAATGATCTGTTTTTTGGTCAGGCCGCATGTTCAAGTTTGGCCTACGTGAAAAATGTGGAAACGAAACAGCATGTGCATTATTCGACCATTGATTTCGATTTGCTAACAGGACTATCTTTGCATTCTGGTGTGTTTTATGCCGCGTCTCCCTTGATGCTTAGGAACGAAGTGGAGGATTTGTTTGTATCTGTCAATACGACTGACAATGCGGGTTTTACACAAGATTTCCAGCATTCCTCTTTTCAGATCAAGTCCGGAAAGGCCAAACCTTTTTTACAGGACCAGATGATCGATGTGGGAGAGAAAGCGAGTCCTTGTTTATATGACGTAGATTCTGATGGAGATTTAGATTTATTAATTGGCCATGCGGGTGTTCGAAAAGTAGATGGAATACATGCGAGTATCTATTTTTACGAGAATAAATCAGGAATTTATGTATTGAAAACGGCTGATTTCCTTGGGCTTGGAGCGAAGGAAACGTTAAGTGATTTGGTTTTGCAAACCAAGGGGGAGGGGGTATTGATTATAGGCCAAAGTATTTCGGGGCCGAAAGCATTCCAACTAGTAAATCAACAATTGAATTCGTTAGTACTTAATTTAAATGTAGGTGATTTGCCCGTGCAAAGTCCCTTTGGCTTATTAGTGCTCACAAAATCAGGAAGCATACAAACGGATAGGAATACCGATTGGGGGCTATTGAGTAAGGAAACTTGGCAATTGCGGTCTGGCCAATTTGCTGATGTTGATGGAGATGGAACGACAGAGTTTGTGGGGATTGATGTGGAGGGCAATTTCCACATTGGGAATTATGAAGCCCAAACAAACAGCATGATTTGGCGCTCAGCTGATTTTTCGGGATTTCGGGTCGGGAGAAATGCACGAATTCAGTTGGCCGATTTTAATTCGGATGGTCGATTGGATTTAATCGTAGGCACAGGCGCTGGCGGCATATATTTGCTTGAAAATAAAAGCAGCTCCCCCGTTTGGGATGCAATGGAAAAGCAAGCTTTACAAGTTTGGCCAAACCCAAATTCTGGAGTGGTTCATGTATTAACGAAGCAGTCGGGGGAATTGCAGGTATATAATTTGATGGGCCAATTAATTGCAAAATCTTCCATTCAGTCTGGCAAGACTTACGATTTTCTCGCTACAAATATGGCTTTCATTCGTTTTGTTGATGTTTTAGGACAAGTGACAACGCTGAAAATTCAACAGGATTAGAAGAATTTTCCAGCCCCTAATACGATTTGTCGTAAGCTGACAATGATAATTACGATGCCAACGAGAATCATCATGCTTTTTACTGGAAGTTTATTTGCCAGTCGCGCGGCAATCGGTGCTGCTACTACGCCCCCTAAGATTAATCCCGCAATGACTTGCCAATAACCTAGACCAATCACCGTAAAAAAGGTAATGGAAGAAGCCAAAGAGACGAAAAATTCAGTTAAGTTGACGCTACCAATGGTGTATTTGGGGTGACGGCCTGAGGCAATAAGTGTGGATGAAACGATGGGTCCCCAACCGCCACCACCGATGGAATCCAAATAGCCACCGAATAAGGCCAACCAGCCTACTTTCTTTAATTGGCGTTTTTCTTGCCGTTTAATCAAGGCTTTTCGAATTATGATGGCTCCTAAAAATAAAGTATAAATCGATACGATGGGTTTAATATAGCCTGCGTAATCCTCTAATGAGGATAATAAATAGGCTCCTAAGATGGCCCCAATGACACCTGGGATAACAAGAGTTTTGAATAATTTGGAATTCACATTACCAAATTTCAAGTGCATATAGCCTGAGACACCCGAGGTAAATACTTCGGATGCATGGACGCTCGCAGAAGCTGCAGCTGGGGTGATACCGACCGACATTAAAAAAGTTGTTGCTGTTACACCATAGGCCATTCCTAAGGCTCCATCAATCATTTGAGCTATAAATCCACCTAATACATAGTAGAGGATCTCTGAATTGACAGTGTTAAAAACCGCAATGATGTTTTCTGCTGTCAGGTATGAGAAGAGTAGGTGCCCAACGATCATTAAGCCAAGCGCATTGCTGATGTGAATGATCACCTCTGTAATGCTTCTTTCACGTCTCCAGATGATATTAATCGCTTTTAATATGCTTGGATATTTCGGTTTGTTTGGCGTCGAACCTGGTTGTAAAGACATAAGTGTATTTAATTATCCTACAAAACTAATAGACTTTACTTAATCTACCAATAAAGTAGAGTAAATATTTTTTCATAAAAATCGTGTAAATTGCATGCCCTTTTGAAAAACAAATAATATATGCGTTCAGAGTATCAATTTCGTGAGATAGAAAAAGCCTGGCAAGGATTTTGGGAACAAAACCAAACATTCAAAGCGCAGGTAAATCCGACAAAGCCTAAGTATTATGTTTTGGATATGTTTCCGTATCCTTCCGGTGCAGGACTTCATGTAGGGCATCCGCTTGGATACATTGCCTCGGATATCATGGCACGTTACAAGCGTTTGCAGGGTTATGAAGTCTTACATCCAATGGGATTTGATTCCTTTGGTTTACCTGCAGAGCAATATGCGATTCAAACAGGTCAGCACCCCGCGATTACGACGGAGCAAAATATTACTCGGTACATTGAGCAATTGAAAAACATGGGTTTTTCGTTCGATTGGTCACGCGAAGTTCGGACATCGGATCCTGCTTATTATAAATGGACCCAGTGGATTTTTATGCAGTTATTTAATTCTTGGTATAATCAAGAAACGGATAAAGCGGAATCGATTGATACATTGAAAGGGATTTTAACTGCCAAAGGTTCGATAGGATTGAAGGCCGTTTGTGAAGATGATGTGGATCGAATTTCAGCGGAAGCCTGGAATGCGATGGGAGAGGAGGAGCAATATGCTTATTTATTGAATTTCCGTTTGGCCTATTTGGATGATTCAGTGGTCAACTGGTGTCCACAATTGGGTACTGTGCTTGCAAATGATGAGGTGAAAGATGGGCTTTCAGAACGCGGAGGTTATCCTGTGGAGCAGAAAAAAATGCGTCAATGGTCCATGCGAATTACCGCCTATGCAGATCGATTATTGCGTGGATTAGAAGAGGTCGATTGGTCGGATTCGTTGAAAGAACAACAGAGGAACTGGATCGGAAAATCGATCGGAACGGATGTGGAGTTTGAAATCGAAGGTGTTTCTGATAAGAAAATCAAGGTTTTTACAACACGTGTGGATACCATTTATGGGGTTTCATTTATGGTTTTAGCACCCGAGCATGAGTGGGTGGCAGATTTGACAAAACCAGCGCAACAAGCCGATGTAGATGCATACATTACTTGGACGAAATCGCGTTCGGAATTGGATCGGGTGTCGGAGGTTAAAACGGTTTCTGGAGTATTCACGGGTACTTATGTAATTAATCCATTGAATAACGAGCGGGTTCCATTGTTCTTAGCAGATTATGTTTTAGCAGGTTATGGAACTGGAGCCGTGATGGGTGTTCCTTCGGGAGATCAACGCGATTGGAATTTTGCCAAACATTTTGATTTACCTATTCCAGCCATTTTGGATGCACAAAAGGATATTTCAACACAGGCTGATAATACCAAAGAGGGAAAATACATCAACTCGGGCATTATCAATGGAATGCATTTTAAACAAGCTACTGAAACATTAATTCAGTGGTTAGAGGAAAGAGAAATTGGGAAAGGCAAGGTGCAGTACCGTATGCGTAATGCCGTATTTTCTCGCCAGCGTTATTGGGGTGAGCCCGTACCGGTTTACTTTAAGCCAACGGCCTCAGGTCAATTATTGCCTTATTTGATTCAAGAATCTGAATTGCCTTTGGAGTTGCCGAAGATTAATAAATATTTGCCAACGGAAACCGGTGAGCCACCATTAGGTCGTGCGGCTGATTCGTGGAAATACCAAGGCCAATATGATTATGAGTGGTCAACGATGCCAGGTTGGGCAGGATCTTCTTGGTATTGGTACCGTTACATGGATGCGCAAAATAGTACTGAATTTGCTTCTGCAGAGGCTGTCAATTATTGGAAAGCTGTCGATTTGTACATCGGTGGTTCGGAGCATGCGACAGGGCACTTGTTATATTCTCGTTTCTGGAATAAGTTTCTGAAGGATTTGGGATATGTGGCGGAGGAAGAATTTGCCAAGAAATTGATCAACCAGGGTATGATTCAAGGTCGGTCTAACTTCGTGTATCGTGTGAAAAATTCGGATCAAGTGACTTTTGTGTCACATGGTTTGAAGGATCAATACGATGTGGCGGCGCTGCATGTGGATGTCAATATTGTTGAAAACGATATCTTGGATGTTGAAGAATTTAAGCGTTCACGCAATGATGTGCCCGCAGATGCGCAATTTATCTTAGAAGATGGTAAATATTTTTGCGGCTGGGAGGTTGAGAAAATGTCCAAGTCGAAGTTCAACGTGGTAAATCCCGATGATCTTATCGCCAAATACGGTGCGGATACCTTACGTGTTTATGAGATGTTCTTAGGGCCTTTGGAACAATTCAAGCCTTGGAACACAAATTCGATTTCTGGATCGCATAATTTCTTGCGGAAAGTTTGGCGTTTGTTCTTTGATGAGCAGGCTCAAAAATCAGTCTTGGTTGATGCTCCGGCAACGCCCGAAGAATTGAAAGTATTGCATACTGCGATTCGGAAAGTACAGGATGATTTAGAGCGTTACTCATTTAACACGGTAGTTTCTACTTTGATGATTTGTGTGAATGATTTAGGCCAATTGAAATGCCACAAAAAATCAGTTCTTCGTGAATTGGTCTTGTTGCTTTCTCCGTACGCACCACACATGTCGGAAGAATTATGGCTAGCCTTGGGCGAAGAAGCCGGTTCTATTTCACATGCGAATTTCCCGGTGTTCAATCCGGAATTTTTAGTTGAGAACGAGTTTAATTATCCGATTTCCTTCAATGGTAAGGTGAAGTTGACCTTAGCTTTTTCAGCTACAGCAAGTCCTGCTGAGGTGGAGGCAGGTGTGCTGGCCAACGAACAAGTGCAAAAGCATTTGGATGGCAAAGCACCTTCGAAAGTCATTGTTGTTCCCAAACGGATTGTGAATATTGTCTTAGGAAAATAGATTCAAAGGGCCGAGCAATCGGCCCTTTTTAGTTGTGGACGATAATGTCTGCAATTTTAAAAATCGTTAGCGTGAAAGTAATTAATCCAAGTGTCCAGCGGATATTGGATTTCATCGTTTTCTCAATTGTTGCTTCAATTCTCGATTCGAAAGAAACAAATCGGGCTTCTAAGGTTTCGAACCGTGCCTCTAGGGCTTGAAATTTCGCTTCCAGCGCGTGGAATCTGCCTTCAAGTGCATGAAATCGGCCCTCAAGGTCATGAAATCGACCTTCGAGCTCATGGAATTTTACTTCCAGTCCACAAAAATCCAAGCGTAATTGTGCCATATCATTAGCTATTGCATCTAGTCGCTCATCTAGATGACTGATATGGTTGAAAGCAGACTTTATCAAAAGTGTATTTACATCTTGATCCGTTAGCGCTTTTCCATCTGAAAACTTGTTTTCAATCAGCTGGATGCGGGGCTGAATCATCTCGAGCAACTGGTTCTCAATTTTGGTATTCTTCTTCATTTTCCGGGCTAGGTTTGATAATACAAATTTCGCTCCATCAAATGCTGAATCCTATTCAGTTTTTGAATAATTGGATGATTATCAATGAATTGATTTAATCCATTCGCGGATCATTGCGACACCTTCTTTGTGGATAACGGTCCGACCTAATTCCGGCATCATCACGCCTGGATCATGGGAGTCAAGCCGATAGAGCAAGATGCTTTCGGAGGGTTTTCCGGGGACGATGTCGTAGTTTAATCCGCCTGAACCCCGACCGGCTGCCACGGGGGATTTGTTGATTCCATAGGCCGTTGTGCCATAATTGCTATGATCTAAAAATAAGCCCGAACTCTTGGCCGGTCCCTTTGGGTTATGGCAATGGGCACAATTAATGTCTAAGTAGGCTTTTACGCGCTCAGGCAAGGGAGCACGCTCATCTATATATGATGCGAATTTTGGCCGATTAGCTGGCACTCTAGTCATTTGATTCGTCCGACTCCAATAGTCCAATTGGTTTTCTGTCCCATGTTCATGTGGAATGGAGGTATTCAATTGCCTTGCGGAGGGTCCAATGGGCGTCATGATTCCATCGCGCTCATGGCACCCCTTGCATTGATTGACATTGGGTACCACATAATTTAATGCCTGCTTCTTTCCATTGGCATCCTGGTATTCAACAATACTCGTTCCTCCCGCCACTTCCAAATAGGCCTCCGTTTGTTCTTCATTCCAAATATAGGGCAAAGCAACCCAGCCCGTAGGTTCATGGCTTAGAATTCGTGTTTCCATGAGTCGACGCCCCATATTGGGTTTTCGCTCATCGATGGGATAATAAAAAGTTTTTGCGATACGTGTACCAACTGGAAATTGGAATGCAGAATCTGGATTGTATGAGACGGATTTTCCCTCAGGTAATTGGACAAATCGTAATTTATGCGCGTAATCTGAGAATAGCGGAGAAATTAGTTCATAGGGGGTAACCCCAAGATTGGGTACTTGATTTTTTAATTCTCCTTGAAATAATCCATAGTCAGATAATTTGCTCGGAAATTTAGGTGCCGACTGGTAAGAGAAAATGCCCATCAAAAATATAAACACCCAATAGCGCATGCCTAAAATTGATTCGATTTGACATATTCTTGCACACAATTGAGTTCAAGGGGTTCGCGTCGTACGTTTTTGAAATCATGCTCCGCATCCATGTTGGCCACCGACTGGTTTACATTGTCATGTACACAAATCCGATGTTGGGGTAAATACTGACCATCACTTCCACAACGCGTTGAATCCAAAACCCCATCATACACAACATGCGGAACATTCCGACCAAATCGCAATTTGAAACGATATATCTGAGCGAACCGACCCTTCAAAGGCACACGGCCTAATTGTCGTTCAAAGGTATTTTTATAAACAGAAATGGCTGTCGGATATGGGTCATATTCCTTGTCTTTAATCGCAATTTCCGCCATGAAGTAGGAGATGATACCCACACCTACTGTTTGGTGGTTTATTATCTTATTGTTGAAAATATCCACTTGACTCGTTGCTAATATCAACATGCCCGTTCCTTGAGGAACTTTTCCTACAATATTGCCTTTAGGAGCAAAGTTTGATAAATTGTTTTCCTCAATGAGGTTGTCGTGGACCTGGACATATCCCCCTTTTTTCTGAATTAAATCGGGCAAATCAAACACAAGAATTCCTCCCGTATTTCCATACGCATGGTTATGATGTACATCTGCATATAGCGAGTTTTCAATTTCAATGCCAGCCACATTCTGATAGGCCGTGCAATTTTTTACTTCGATGTATTGGGATTGGCCCACATAAATGCCTGCGTCTGAGGCTCCAATGGCAACGCAACTATCGATTAATATATTTGTGCAAAGCACAGGATAAAAGGCATAGGAGCCATTTTGTGCTTTAGGACCACCAGTCCATTCTGCTTTGATTCGGCGGAAGACAATGTCCTTCACATGCATGGTTTTGATCAAATCCCCTTTGGAATCTTGCACGGTCAAATCTTCCAAGACGATATTTTCGCAATTGGTGATTTTAATTCCTTCCGCTCCCGTTGTCTGATTCTTGAAGCTCAAAATGGTTTTGTCCATTCCTTTGCCTCGAATGGTAATTTTCTTTTTACCCTCTAGAGAAAGACTGCCTTCAACCTGAAAATTACCTGCTTCCAATTCGATCACATCTCCATTCTCAGCAAGGATTAATTGCGTTTGCAGGGCTTTTTCAAATTGGGCTTGCCCCATAACTGGAGTAAGCCCAATAAGCATAAGAAATATCAGTAGGAATTTCATAGGAATTAGTTGCGCGGAGGGCCTCCTGCACGCATTTGCGATTGCATCGTCTTGTACTTTTCTAATTGCTCGGGCGTTAAAATCGCCTTCAAAGCCTCCAGTTGGCCTTCATTAATCTTCTTCATTTCACCCATCATCTCCTCGCGCTCCATACCCGCTTGACGGAATTCCATCATCTTTTCCATGCGTGAAACAATCAGGGGTTCAATTTTATCTTCTTGTTCTTTGGTCAATTTCAGCTCCGAACTCATTCGGTTCAATTGATTTTGAGCCATTTCCTGTGGACTTGGCATTTGAGCATGTGCTACTTCTCCAGCACCCATGAGTGCAACGACCATCACGATGGTTGATAAGATCTTTTTCATTGTTTTTATGTTTAGAAATTTCAAGTTAAGCAATTTATTCAAACACCGTATTCCAAATCAACGAATAAACTTCCGTGGGTTCCATTTGGTCAGATCCTTGATTATCAGCAATATACAAGGGGTAATAGCTTTCGTCACAGAAAGGGCTTCCATGGGATCCTTTGACCAAACTCGCATCCAAAGGAATCACGTCCATCCGGTATCGGAATCCACTTAATTTGCGGGCCAATTTATAGGCAGCCCGTAATTTAATGAAGGGATTTTGGGGATCCATAAACATTTCAGCAGGATCATAGCCTGGTTTCTTGAAGATGTCCACACAACGGGCGAAATCAGGGGCTTTCTTGTCGTCCAACCAATAGTAATAGGTGAACCAGGCATCCGTATCTGCGATTAATACCAAGTCACCCGTTCGTGGATGGTCGATGTGATAGGAGGCTAATTCATCTCCCGCAATTACCTTTTTTACTCCGGGTGTTTGCATGAATAAGAGCTTGACTTCATCCAATACGGATGCGTCGGGACAATAGACATGTGCAATTTGATGGTCAGAAACCGCAAACGCTCGCGAAGCTCCAGGATCCAATAATTCCAAACCTTGTTCTTCTCGGATGGCTATGTAGCCCGCCTCACGTAAGACCCGATTCAAATGAATCGGTTTCGAAACATTGTTAATTCCGTATTCAGATAGGATAATTACTTTAGCTCCCACACTTTCAAAGTGTGTTATCAAGCGTTCCACCACGTGGTCGATCTCCTTTAGATCTCCTTTGATTTTTTCAAAATCCACCCCGAATTTCTGTAAACAATAATCCAAATGAGGTAGATAAATGAAGGTCAAGGTAGCGTCATATTTCTTATCCACATAAATGGAGGCATCGGCTATCCAATTCGTCGATTTGATATTGGCATTTGGTCCCCAGAAATTAAATAAGGGAAATGTCCCAAAGGCTTCCTGCAATTCATCACGTAATTCCGCTGGATGACTATAGCAATCGGGCATTTTAACGCCATCGGAATGGTATTGTGGTCGGGGAGTAACAGAATAATCTGCTGTGGAATACATATTATACCACCAAAACAAATTTGCACAGGTGAATTTAGGGTCTTTTCTTCGCGCAGCATCCCAGATCTTTTCAGCACCTACCAATTGATTGGATTGTTTCCAAAACTTTACCTCCGAATCGATCTTATCATACCAGCCATTCCCTACAATGCCATGTGAACTCGGATATTTACCAGTTAAGTAAACACTTTGCGACGTCGTTGTCACGGCCGGAAAAGGTGGCTTTATTTTGGACTTCTTTTTACCCGATATGTAGCCATCTAAAAAGGGGGTATGTTGCCCTAAAAGGCTTTCACTCAATCCTACTATGTCGATTACGACCGTTTTTTGCATAACAAATCTTGTATATATGTGATTTCGCGTGCAATGGAATTTTCTATGGAATCTTGGTATTCCAAAGGCAACACGCCCCATGTGTAAGTCTCAATTTCCATCATTTGTGTCACCTTAGTTAGCTGCTGATAGGCCAAAGTCTCCGCAATTTCAGCCTGTGTGGAATTTAGTAGTCCATAGGAATCTAAGAATAAGGGGACGTGAAAATGCACACGCCACTCGTCGTAGATACCGGGCTCATATTGGGATAAAGCCTCACCTAAATCCTTGAATTGCACAAAACTCCCATCTTTTTTGAGAGCTTTGACTTGATGTAAATAGGTTGGTTCCTCGTATTTTTTTAATGCATCAATGCGTGCTGCAGCGTCTTTTCGCAAATCTACCCGCAAGGCTGAACTGATTTGAATCTTTCCTATGGAAATATTTTTATAAGCTAATTCTTGCAAACAGGCTGCCGGATCGTCAAAGGAAACGGCATAATGACATACATCGAAACAGATGTGGATATGCCGACGAACCCAATCCTCCGGAATCCCAGCCGTTATGGCGTATGGAATTAATGTGTCAGTGTACCAGTCGACGAATTCACGGTGATTTTCCAACAAGCCATCCGGTTCGGGTTCGATATCAATGTGAATCCACTTGCCCGTTTTCTGCTCGGTTTGGGCTAAATAGGGAACAAGTTTCAATAATTCCATGGTGGCTTTAGCTATCGCGGTTTCTCGCTGATTCCACCAAAATTTATAGGACAAAGGCGATGTTGAAATCCCTCCTTCATGTTGATCTGAAGGTAATAATTGCACTAACAAATCAATCAAACGCCTGGTGTAATTCACTCGATCCTGAGTTGTCCAGTCGGGCGCGTGCACCTGATCTTTCACAATCGTATTGTGGAATCCGCCATAAGGGAATCCATTCAATGTAAAAATGTAGATATCTTCTTGAGCAAGCCAATTTTTCAAAGCATCGAGCTTATGAGCATCTTCAGTCAAATCAATGCTCGCCTGATTGGCAATTCGTAATCCTAATCCCATGGATTGGTCCGGGCAAACTTCTTTTTTGACCTTCGGGACGGTTGCCTGTAAATTGGCAAAATGTTCCTCCCAAATTTCACCGGGATGGATGTTGCTGCAATAGCTGAGGTGTCCGAATTCTGTTTTCATCTTAGGCGTATTTGGCTAATAATGCAACGGATGCTTGAATGGTTGGGAAGTCCATTTCGTGCACTTCTTCTCCATTTCCCAAGGCCTTCAACAAGGTTATGGTCAAATGTCCCCCCAAATGTTCTTGAAACTCTTGTAAGCCTTTGTATAGGTTTTGGCAATTAGTTGAAGCTAAAGCAGGATGATATAATTCAAAGCCCAAGCCTTTGATGACGGCTAAAATGCGTTCGCAATCACGCAAGCTAATCGATCCAATTAAATGAGAATATACGCAATCCAGGGCAATACCGATGGCTACCGCTTCGCCGTGTCGAATCTTAAAATCCGAAAGATATTCTAATTTATGTGCTGCCCAATGCCCAAAATCCAATGGTCTTGCTGAACCCAATTCGAAGGGGTCCCCGCCTGATATATGCTTCATGTGCAAATCGGCACAACGGTAAATCTGTTCCGTCATGACCTCTTCATCTCGTGCGTTCATGGCAGAGACATTGGCCTCCAACCATTCAAAAAAGGCTAAATCTTTAATCAGGGCAACTTTAATGGCTTCTGCAATGCCTGATCGCCAATCGCGTTCCTCCAAGCTGGCTAAAAATGCCACGTCGTTAAATACCGCAACAGCAGGAGCAAAGGTTCCTAAGAAATTCTTTTTGCCAAGGTAGTTGACCCCATTTTTAACCCCAACCCCCGAATCATTTTGGGATAAAACGGTCGTAGGAATGCGAATCAATTTTACTCCTCGGTGGGAGATGGCAGCTGCATAGCCCGACATATCCAGAAACGCTCCTCCACCAATCGCCGCCACAAATGAATGTCGGTCGATGCGATGTTCATCAATCGCTCGTACAACTTCTTCATAGAATCGAGGATCATTTTTGCAAACTTCACCACCGGGTAATACCAATAGTTCTGGGGCGAGGTCGGCAACTTTATTTGCTTCGAAATAGGATATAATTGAACTTGTTAAAGTTGGGTGTGCATCCGCGACCCCCTTATCAATTACAAATAAGATGCGTTTACGAAAATTGCTTTGGCCAAAATTTGAAATAAAATCACACAAGGTTTTATTATTCACGTCGAACAAGTGTTTCGTGAAAATCACTTGGTAACTGAAGGGTACTTGAAATTGCTGGTGTAAAACTTGCATGAAAATTAATTAAGAAACGGCGAATTTTTTACCTACCCACATGGAGATTGGCAATAAAGCGAATGTGGCAAATGCCATGTAATATTGTTCGCTAACAGCGACCCATGCAGCATTCATCAAGATAAGCGTTAATACACCTGTCTTGACGGTTTGGCCAATGTTCGGGCCAATCGGCTTTTGAATGGCTGGGATTAATTTGGCAAAAATTAAATAGGCATGTACCAAAACGAATGGCAACATGTAGATCAATTTGTCTGCTTGTAGGCCTACTGCGAGTTGGCTTGCATGTACAATAACGAATAAAAAGGCAGCGAACCATAAGGGCGCCGACTGGCTTCCGTGCACTTCGCCCCGACTCACCAGGGTAATAGCGGCGATGTAAATCAAGGGAATTAAAATCAAATAAAAGTGTTCTAAAACACCTAATTCATACACGCTCATGCCCAGCATTAAGTTGAAAGCCCTACATAATCCCATATTGATCGGCCCAAAAATGTGCATGTGTTTTCCCTTGAAGTCGTAAAATAGGGCAAGGGTCGTAATAATAATGGATACAATTCCACTCAATCGGCTTTGCCAAAAGGCCAAAAATATACCTAATGCTAATAAAACGATCCCTCCAAAAATAGCCTCAATTCGTTGAATACGTCCACTCGGAAGCGCACGTTCTGGTCGCTCGATGTTGTCTAATTCGTGGTCAAAAATATCATTAAAAACGACACCCCCTGCATATAAACACATCCCTGAGATACCCAAGAGTAACAAGGGCATATATTGATAGTCTAGGGTTCCAAACGTAAATCCAACAATGGCCAAACCTGCCAACACATCCGATAATGCCGTGATGACATTGGCCGGACGCATGAGTTCAAGAAATGCTCGGATTTTGATGCGCATTAACGAATGATTAAGGAATCTTTGTTGACGCGCGGTGCTTGTCCGCCACGTAAAATAGTATTTCCATTGAATTTTTGGGTCTGGTCGATTTCAAGGCCATGGATAAAATCCGACTCTTGTATCTGTCCACTTTGTGCAAATGCATCTAGAGCATTTTGGTATGTCACCAAACGAATGTGCTCATCTGGCACCTCTTTGATCTTCATTAATGCCGCAGTCTTTGGAATCGCTAAGGGATCTGAAATACCCCAGTCGGCCGCCGAATTGACCATGATCCGTTCTGGGCCATACTGTTTTACAATTTCGACCATGCGTTCATTGCCCATTTTGGTAAATGGATAGATCGTAAATGCCGCATAGAAACCTTGGTCGAGTACGGACTTGACCGTTTCTTCATTATTGTGGTCAATGATGACCATGTTCGGTGCGATTCCGTGTTCCAGCGCAATCGCCATGCTGCGTTCTGTTCCTTTTTTCTTGTCACGGTGTGGTGTATGTACCTGAACAGGAAGGTTCATCTCTTTCGCTAGTTCCAATTGGGCTCGGTAATATTTCTCTTCCGCAGCCGTTTGGTCATCGAAACCGATTTCTCCTACGCCTACGACACCCTCTTTTTGCAAAAACAAGGGCAAGATTTCCATCACTTGTTCCGCTAGAGCCTCATGATTTGCCTCACGGGAATTCAATCCAATCGTACAATAATGTTTGATGCCAAACTGGGATGAACGAAAACGCTCCCAACCAACTAAGCTCGCAAAATAATCTTTAAATGAGGCTAATCCGGTTCGCGGCTGGCCTAACCAGAAGGCTGGTTCAATCAAGGCAACCACCCCAGCATCCGCTAAGGCTTGGTAATCATCTGTAGTCCGCGAGGTCATGTGCACATGCGGGTCAAAGAATTTCATGCCTTGCGTATATTGAGCAAAGGTGCCATCAACGGCATGAGCCGTCGTTTTTTCTTGTTCTGTACCTTCGAAATGGGAAGGGTTTAGTTCTTGTTTATGATTTTGACACATAATTAGGCGGTATAAATCGGTTCAGATAATTCGAGTTCATGCCAAAGACCCTGCGTGCTGCCTGGAATTTGGGCTTCTTGTTTAACGAGTGATGCGGCTAGTATATCACGTGGGTTCTCAGATTTTGCTAATTTGTCGACATCAGCGCGCAAAACATCGTTCATAAAACGGGGAATTAGGCGCCAAACTTGCGAAGGAACTCTTCGGCCTGCCGCCCAGCGTTCATGGGCAAAATCCGATAAGGTATTAGCTAAATTTTGGTTGGCCCGTTCTTCTAATCCGATGATTTGATGAATGGCTTTATCGTTGAAAATGCATTTTAAAACCATTTGGTTCCAAGCCGCTTCACTGAAATAATCATGGGGATAGGTATTTCCAAAGGCGATCGCATCGAAAACGAGTCCCATATTGGATCGTACAGCATCCGTTGCACGCAATAAAAAGCGATCTGGATTGGATAAAAAAGGTAAAGCCTTTGTTAATGCGATCGCTTCTTGCATCTCCGCTGTTTCAAATAAAACATCCAATTGCTTTTCATCTAGTCGGATTAATAGGGCTAAGCGAACCACTTGATCTAGGGTCCAATCCAAGAATGGCCCCTCATTGATTCGTTTTTTGGAAATAAATCGGGATGCTTTAACAAAGGCTAAAGTTAAGGCTCTGTCTTCAAGTGGTAGTTGTTCAGCGATCCAGTTGGATTCTGCTTCGCTCGCAAACGCTGCGATGGTTTCGGTGATTTGTGTATTCGTTTTCACGGCTAATTAGGTTCCTTTCAACGAAAATACTAAAAAAAATGAGGATTTTTATGATTTATTGACTTGATCAATATTCTCTTCCGATTTTATGCGATAGGGGCCTTTTTTAAGAAATAAAATGGGCATAAAATAACGATATAACATGGCAAGCTTCTTGCTAAATATTCGCTGATTCAGGGTGTCATTCAGCCAATGTTTTCCTTTTGATAGGTTGAGGCTTATTTTCCATGCCCAAAACAGCGGAGCGAGTATCGTGTAATTTGCAAAAATCATCAAATAGGCAATGATTCCATAACTTTTACGAATCCATAATAAGTTGGAAACCTGAATTTGAATCGAAAAACGATTGACCCAAGAAAAAGTCGTCCGACGAAATGGATTGTCTTGAATTAAATGAATAAATCGTACATCTTCGAAGTAGGCTAATTTCCCAAGCTTACTGAGTCGGTAAGATAATTCTGCATCTTCCGCATACATGAAAAAGTCCTCATCCCATGCGCCTACTTTTAATAGATTTGCTTTAGATGCCATCAGGAAAGCTCCCACTAAATTATTGGTTTCTTCAGGGCGATTAAAAGTTTGCTTGGGTAATAAACGATTGATTAGCTTATGAAATACAGGCCGATTGGGAACGATGTAAAAATCCCTACGGACGTCATTTAGGGTTCGGTAATAGGGGATTGGGATTTGTTTTTCATCCAATTGAATGCCTCCTATGGCCACAAGGCTAGGATCGTATTTCAAATAGTTCCAAGCAGACGAAATGGTATTATCTATTAGCAAAGTATCTGCATTGAGAAATAGGATGTAGTCTCCTTTTGCTGCAGCTAGGCCAATGTTATTGGCCTTTGAAAATCCAACATTCCCACCTGAATCGATCCATGTAGTTTGGGGATAATCCGATAAAATTGATTGGTTTTGACCTGGAATGGAATGATTATCTACGACAATGCACTCGAAAATCAGGCCGGAGGTATGTTCGTAAATGCTTCGAAAGCAATCTAATAAGAGCGCCTCGGTTTTGTAATTAACAAATACAATTGATACATCCATGAACGCCAAAATTAGTTTGAAATTATTTTATTTATACAGGTCTTCGCTTATTTCTTTTCGAAATCTTTAGACATTTCCTATATTTCGATTTATAAATTTAAGAAGCAATTTATGCGCAAACTCTATTTTTCCCTTGTTCTGATTACGTTACAATTGACCGCTTATGGTCAAAAGTTTACATTCGAGGCTGTAAAGTCTTATGCTTTTCCGACGGAATTGATTCGATCCACCAAAGGCGATAAGATCGCATGGGCCATGGATGAAAAAGGCATTCGAAATGTGTATGTAGCCGAGGCACCCAATTATGCAGCGCGCAAATTAACCAACTTCAGTGAAGATGATGGTCAGGAATTAAGTTCGATCGCGATTTCAGATGATGGGAAATGGGTATTGTTTGTGAGAGGGGGAGATCATGGAGCCAACTTTGATGATGAAAAAGCGGTGAATCCCGCCGGAAATACAGAGCCTCAAACGGTTCGTGTAATGCAAATAGCTTTCACTGGAGGTCCAATACGTGTGATCTCAGAAGGTGATTTTCCTGTTATTTCGCCTGATAATAAAGTGGTAGCATATATCAAGGAAGGTCAACCATGGGTGTGTAAATTAGATACAAATGAGAATGAGGATTTCTTAGAAGCCCCTGTTCGATTATTGAAAACACGCGGTTCTGTTCATTCATTGGCATGGGGGCTAGGGGGTAAGAAATTAGCATTTGTGGCCAATAGAGGGGATCACTCGTTCATTGGATATATTGAAATGGGGAAGTCAACAGTCAATTGGGTTGATCCTAGTTTCGCGAAAGATTTCAGCCCAAGGTGGTCGCCAGATGGCAACCAACTGACATTTGTTCGCACACCGGCAGATGGAGGATCTGCGGATTCATTGACACAGCGTAAGCGAATTCCCTGGTCGATTCGAAAAGCGGGATTGACAGCCGGCGAGAAATCGACTTTGGTTTGGGAAGCACCGAATACCTATCGAGGTTCTATTCCGACAACCCATGGAGGTACAAACTTACAGTGGGCGCGTCCTGATCGTATCGTTTTTACCTCTTACCATGACGGATGGCCTCATGCCTATTCCGTTGCACCTGCAGGCGGAGCTGCCTTGTTGTTGAGTCCAGGAGAGTTTATGGTCGAGCATTTGAGTGTAAGTGCGGATGGTAATTCGATTTATTTTGATGCAAATACCGGTAGTGATGTGACAGATAAGGACCGCCGACATATTTGCCAAGTATCCGTTGACAAAGCTGACATGAAAGTCTTAACTCCAGGAACAGGCATCGAATGGTCTGCCGTTTCAGTCGTGGGAGCTTATGCCTATATAGGTGCAGGAGCACAGAAATCCCCTCAATTAATGCTAGCCACCTCATCTGGAACAAAGTCCTTAACGGAAAGTTTTATTCCAGTGGAATTTCCAACAAGTTCATTGGTTGAGCCCAAGCAAGTGATTTTTAAATCCTTAGATGGCTTAACGATTCATGGTCAAATTTTCGATAATTCTAATGGCACGCAGAAAAAACCTGCTATTATTTTTGTACATGGAGGTCCGCCGCGTCAAATGCTTTTGGGCTGGCATTATTCTGATTATTATGCCAATGCGTATGCATTAAATCAGTATTTAGCGAATCAAGGTTTTGTTGTTTTATCCGTTAATTACCGTTTGGGAATTGGGTACGGATATGACTTTCATAATCCTAAATCAGCGGGGCAATGGGGTGCTTCGGAATATTTAGACATTAAGGCAGCAGGAGAGTGGTTAGCCCAACAATCCTTTGTTGACGCTAAGAAAATAGGCTTGTATGGTGGTTCTTATGGTGGATACTTAACTGCATTAGCCCTTGCGCGCGATTCAAAATTATTTGTTGCGGGTGTTGACATCCATGGAGTACATGATTGGGCGCACCAACGCGAGATTCCCATGGAATTATTATCGGGACCACACAAAGCTCCGGATGCCGACTGGGCAACGAGTTTATCCTATCGTTCTTCGCCAATATCTTCAGTTGATACGTGGAAATCACCTGTCTTATTTATTCATGCGGATGATGATCGCAATGTGCCCTTTAGCCAAAGCATTGATTTGATCAATCGCTTGCAGAAGAAAAAAGTACCGATGGAAACGATGGTTATTGTAGACGATACGCATCATTGGATGAAATTTTCCAATGCGATCAAGGTATTTCAGGCGACTGCGGATTACTTAAAAGCGCAATTAACGAAATAGGTAAAACCCGTGTTTTTCGTTAATTTTGCGGCATGCAAGAAAGACCCATTACCGACTGGCTTCCGTTGACCAAAAAGGAAGTTGAAAAGCGAGGCTGGGATGAGCTCGACGTGATTCTGATTTCAGGAGATGCGTATGTGGATCATCCGGCTTTTGGTACAGCGGTTATTGGCCGGATCATGGAAAGCGAAGGCTTGAAAGTAGGGATTGTGGCGCAGCCAAATTGGCAAGATGATTTGCGTGATTTCAAGAAATTAGGGAAGCCCAAATACTTTTTTGGTGTTACGGCTGGCTGTATGGATTCGATGGTGAATCATTATACGGCCAATAAGCGTTTGCGGTCGAATGATTCCTATACTCCGGGTGGCGAGGCTGGTTTTCGGCCAGATTATGCTACGACGGTTTATTCCAAAATTTTAAAGGAGATTTATCCCGATGTGCCTGTGTTAATCGGTGGGATCGAGGCTTCTTTGCGTCGGGTGACGCATTATGATTATTGGGCAGATAAATTGTTCCCATCTATTTTAGCAGATTCCCAAGCAGACATGTTGGTCTATGGCATGGGCGAACAACCCTTGCGTGAGATTATTCGTGGGGTAAAATCTGGGAAACGATTGTCGGAATTGACGGATATCAACCAAGTTGCTTTTTTACAGAAGCAATCGGAGCCATTGCCTGTTGTGGGCAATTGGGAAACGGTTGAGCTTTCGAGCCATGAACTATGTTTGCAGGATAAGATCAAATATGCCTCCAATTTTAAGATCGTGGAGGTGGAGTCGAATAAGTGGCAAGCGAATCGTATTACTCAGGCGATAGGAGAGGATGTATTAGTGATTAATCCTCCGTTTAAGACGATGGAGGAAGCGGAGATGGATAAATCCTTTGATTTGCCTTATACACGTTTGCCGCATCCAAAATACCGGAAGCGTGGACCGATACCTGCTTATGAGATGATCAAATTTTCCGTGAATATGCACCGGGGTTGTTTTGGGGGATGTAGTTTTTGTACTATTTCTGCGCACCAGGGTAAATTCATTTCTTCACGGAGTGAGAAATCCATCATGAAGGAAGTGGATCAAATTACGAAGCAGCCGGATTTTAAGGGCTATTTATCGGATTTGGGAGGCCCATCTGCGAATATGTATCGCATGAAGGGAAAGGATGAGTCGATTTGTGCCAAATGTGTGAGTCCCTCATGTATTCACCCGGTGATTTGTAATAATTTGGATACAAACCATACGCCTTTGACGGAAATTTATCGAAAGGTTGATGCGCATCCTGGGATTAAGAAGGCATTTGTTGGTTCGGGTGTACGTTATGATTTATTGGTTGATGATTTTAACAAGAACAATCAGGACAACAATCATGATGTATATATGGAGCAATTGATTACGCGCCATGTGTCAGGCCGACTGAAAGTTGCTCCCGAACATACGTCGGATGCTACATTGCGAGTGATGCGGAAGCCGTCATTCAAATATTTTCATGCATTTAAGAAAAAATACGATGAAATTTCGGCTAAATTTGGTTTAAAGCAGCCCTTGATACCTTATTTTATTTCTTCACATCCAGGGTGTGAGGAGGAAGATATGGCCAATTTAGCTGCTGAAACAAAGGATTTAGGATTCCAGTTGGAGCAAGTACAAGATTTCACCCCAACCCCGATGACGGTGGCGGAGGTGATTTATTATTCTGGCGTTCATCCTTATACCTTACAGCCGATTAAAACGGCGAAGACAAAGGAGGAGAAGCAGAATCAGAACAAGTATTTTTTCTGGTATAAGGCAGAATATAAGGACTGGATTCGGAATCGTTTGACATATTTGAAGCGGCCGGATTTGGCACAACGCTTATTAGGATTTAGAAACAACAAAACGGGTTGGGACAAGAAGTCTTAATCTTATTTATTAACTAAAAATTCAATACAATGGATGAGAATGATGAATTAATCGTACGTGATAGCAATGGAGCTATTTTGAAAGATGGCGATTCAGTTACGGTAATCAAAGATTTGAAAGTACGTGGATCATCGAGTGTGATCAAGCGCGGTACGATGGTAAAAAATATTCGTTTGACAGATGACGCGGATGAGGTAGAAGGAAAGGTAGAGAAGTCGATGATGGTGTTGAGAACAGAGTTTTTGAAGAAAGCGTAGGGCTGTAAATAGTAGTCAGTCGCTAGTCACTAGTCCGGAGGGATATAGTCCGAAGTCCGAAGGTGTATTCCAGAATGCTTCGGATTTTTTTTATAGCCCCTGGTTTTAACCTGGGGATTAGTAATCAGTGGTCAGTCGCTAGTCGACAGTCCGGAGGGATCAGTGGTCAGTCGCTAGTCGACAGTCCGGAAGGATATGGTCCGATGTCCGAAAGGATACAACAATTCTTAATTCTTAACACTTAATTTTTAATTCCAACGTCTAACGTCCAAAGTCCAAAGTCAAACGTCTACACTAATTCTTAACTCTTCCTATTCCTCTTCAATCTCTGGCTCTTCGTCTTGAATCAATCCTTGATTGAGCTTTTTAGTCGATTTAATGCCCAATTTGTGCAGTTTTTCGGCACGGCCCACGAGGTTTCCTTTTCCTGTGCTGAGTTTGTTGAGGGCCCCAGAATGGGCATCTTCAGCTCGTTTGATGTGTTTACCTACGTCCTCCATGTCTTGGGTAAAGGATACGAATTTGTCGTAGAGATCCCCGGCTTGTCGGGCGATTTCGAGGGCATTCCGCGTTTGGTATTCGGTCTTCCAAACGGATGCAATCGTACGAAGTGTTGCGAGTAGGGTAGAAGGGGATACCAAAACGATTTTACGCTCCCAGGCGAAGTTGAAAAGTGTAGTATCTTGGCTAATGGTGGCCACGAAACCGGATTCGATGGGAATGAAAAGTATGGTAAAGTCGGGACTATTTAGGTCGAGACCCGTGTGGTAGTCTTTGGCAGAAAGTAATTTGATGTGAGATTTTAGTGATTCAATGTGTTCTTTGAGTGCTTGTTCTTTTTCGGACGAACCATCTTCGGCGCTAGTATAGCGTTCGTAGGCTGTCAATGAAACTTTGGAGTCAATAATCAGGTTTTTGTTATCGGGCAAGAAAATGACCGCATCGGGTTTAATTGTTTCGTTGATTTGATTCTTAGTGACAAATTGGGTTTCGTATTCCATGCCTTTTTTAAGGCCGGAGCTTTCCAAAACGCGTTCCAATATCATCTCGCCCCAGTTTCCTTGGGATTTATTGGATCCTTTGAGTGCGTTTGTCAGGTCTTCAGTTTTTTGGGTGACTGTTTGATTGAGGCTCGTTAGGTTTTTGATTTGCTCCAAAAGCACCGTGTTTTGATGTAAGGAGTTTTTTTGACCTTCATTGACCTGTGTTTCAAATGCCAATAGTTTTTCCTTCAGCGGGTTTAAAACGTCGTTTAATTTAACTTGTTGCTGGTCACTGAGCATGCGACCTTGTCTTAGAACAGACTCATTGCTAATATCGGTGAGCATTTTACGCAACTTTTCTTCGTCGGCCTTTTGATTTTCAACGGTAGATTTCAATGTTTCGTTTTGACCTTCGAGTTGGGATAACTTCCCAAACATCGTTTTATTTTCCAGTTCAAGTGCTTCTACTTTGGTTTGAATGCCCAATAATTGGGCTAATTGGCTTTGTAGCAAGTTGATTTTCCCTTGAAATAGGAGGTAGGAGGCACCTGCTCCGACTAAAATTGCGAGAATGATGTAGATAATTGTCATGGAGCAAATATAGTAAAAAGAGTCAAAGTCGCCACGTTGAGTGTCTAAGGGAATGGGTTAAGGTATCATAAATAGTGACAGAATTTGAGGGAGAACTAAGAGGTAAGAGTTAAAAGTTAAGAATTAAGAGTTAAGAATTGTTGGATCCCTCCGGACTGTCGACTAGTGACTAGCGACTAGCGACTGATTACTGACTTCTGCTTCCTCCGGACTTCCACAGAATTAAGAGTTAAGAATTAAGAATTATTGGATCCCTCCGGACTGTCGACTAGCGACTGATTACTGACTACTACCTCCTCCGGACTTCCACAGAATTAAGAGTTAAGAATTGTTGGATCCCTCCGGACTGTCGACTAGCGACTAGCGACTAGCGACTGATTACTGACTTCTGCTTCCTC
>JACCDW011682161.1_pt1 | contig 27452 bp, 26 predicted proteins | sample 7449781 | NCBI WGS metagenome assembly JACCDW01 (sample SAMN15323449, study PRJNA562643) | freshwater metagenome | isolation source: river surface water | place: USA:Blue River Watershed | collected 2017-08-18
CATCCACAATATCTACAATGACGGGTGCAACTTGACGTTGTTCAGGTTTAATACGAAGAATACGACCTGTGCTTTGTTCTACTTTCTTTCGTGGACTGGCAAGAATCACGGTATTCAAGGATTTAATATTCATGGCTTCTGAAGCCATGGCATAGGAGGCTAAGAGTACTTTTGCTGTTTGGGCTCCGCTTTCCCGGACCTCTTCTTTCATACCTCCAATGTAATAACTCATCGTGATTCCATGAGGTTGAAGAATCTTCTCCAAAGCTTCCAAATGCCCAATGCGTTCCGAAAGTACAAGAATCCTACGTCGCTCGTCTTTTGCCAACTCCAAAAGTATTTCTGCTATTTTTTGCGTTCGTGGAGCATACTCAATGACATTGGTTAATAAACGCGCCATAATCATTTCACCACGATAATCGGTAGGAACATCTGTATAAGCTGTATCAGTGGATTCAATCTGTTCATAGCGGACAATGACATGGGGATCTGGATCACGGGTTTTTTCCCAATGTACTGGTTTGCCCAAGAACCATTCAAAGACTTTTGTCAACCCATCATCTCGTTTGGGGGTTGCAGAAAGACCCAGCATGTATTTGGTTTGGACTTTCAATAAGGCGCGACTAAAGTTGGATGCACCCAAATGATGGCATTCATCAAAGATAGTAAACCCAAATCCTTCAAATGTATTTTCTGGAAACTCGCGTTGAACAACAGTTTGGATCATAGCAATGGAACAATCAAACTTTTTGGTTTCGTACATGACTTCTTGGAAGTTCGGTTCTACTTCACGAATCCTTGCTATCAGTTCATCTCGCTTTCCTCCCACTTTGAGCCCCAGAGATCGTAGTTTTTCTTTGAGTTCAGGAAGAGTTAAGACTTTTGTATGAATAACATCTTCATCCACTTGACATTTATCTTCTTGAATGATACCGATTTGAATCCCGGGAACTAAAGCCTCCAGTTCACCTTTCCATTGTTGAAGAAGAAACTCCTTGTCTACCACGATCAAGAACTTTTTACCCAGACGCATAGCCGTCCAAATCGCCATAAAGGTTTTGCCACGCCCACAGGGTACGCAAATCAAGCCATTACCACCCGAGTTGATAAACTTATCCACGATCATTTGTTGATAATCATAGGGTTTTCCAATAAACTGAATGTCCTTTCGTAAAGGAACTCCTTCAGGAACAACATCAGCTTCCGCTTTGCCATAGAAATCATAAGCCCATTGTCTTGGGAGGTAAAATCGTGTTGGTGATTCTGTATAGACAGCAAAGGGCTGTACAGTTTGTTTCACAAACTTCATAGGTGTCGCAGGTGCAACAGTGAGATCTTTTCGGAGTTGCTGTACACGTCTTGGAGTTAAACTACTTTTCTTAATAGCATATCCGTATGCTGTGAGCACACGGTCCAGTTGTTTCAAATCCTTCTTATCCATGGGGTATCCTCTCGTGAATAGATTAGGAAAATCAATTTTAATAAATCTAAATAGAAAAGAGTATGAGTTCTACGGCACTTTCAACGGAATCTATTATCTCCATCGGCGCAGTCGCATGGTCTGTTGCTTTACCTTTTTTCCCTAGTTCTGTTTTGAATGTTCTTCGCCATCCCATCGCCGCTTTTGTCCTTTTGGCAGTTGTTCTTGTAGCCCTTCCTTATGGTCCTATTCCAGGTGTATTGGTTTTGCTCGCTGTGTTGTTAACTTTCATTGAAAGAAACAGAAATACCATTAAAAATAGTCTTCTTGCCAAAGCTGCTGGAGAAGAACCTACCTATCAACAACAACTCCAAGCTTCTCTTCCCATGGATCCCAATGAAGTTCATCCTATGCCCACATATCCCACAACAGAAGAACTCGCCTATATGCCCAATGATGACATGGGTACCAATGAGTTTGAACCTGTAGCCGCCTCTCAAGATGAAAAAAATGTAATACCAACAATTTCTTCAACTCCTGAATATGCCGAGAGACACTTTGTTGCACAAGGTTTGGGTGCTACCAAGTTAGCTGGTGACCCTTAAGAAACTTCAATATCTTTCAGTTGCGCATCGGTAATGGTTTTATCGATACGAAGTTGTTTATACACAGAGCAAAAATAGGCTTTTGCCCAGGCATTGTCCTTGTTCTGAAACCATGTGCGCCAAGTTGGCCAGACATCATTCCACCATTCTTTCACCGTTTTATCATCGTAACATAAATCCGTTGTGCGCATGTCATTCACTGGACGACACCAATGATACTTACGATGTTTATTTTCTCTATCTCCATCATACCCACGCTGAGATCCTAATCCTGGACGTTCAGGGCACACCATGGATTCATTGTATTTAGCATTGTAGCAACTACCGTAAACTCGTTTTCCTTGATCATCCGTGGTGCTTCCCTTACAAGAGTTTTCAAATGTCGGGGTATCTTTGGGACCTGTTCCATCGGAGAGACGTTTGCCTGCTACGCATCCACTGGTATTTGTCTTCTGATTTTCCCAGTAGCGAGGAAACTTAGAAGGGCATTGTTGAATGGCTTTATCGCGTAAATATTTCTTCAAATAGGAAACACAAGAAGGAATGCCATCGTGCTCAGGAGAAAGTGTACAAACAAGATTTTTCTTGCATTTAAAGTCTACAATATCACCGTCGCAACAATCGGTATCTCCCTTTCCATTTTGAATGGATGTTGTACCTTGAGGACACATAGAGATTTGAATATCTGAGTCGTCAGCTGTACTGGGTGTTTCAGATACAAATCCCTCAGAAACGTTTGGTTTATTTAAAAAGAATACAACACCAATGATGATTCCTACAAGAATCAATATGGGTATCATTTGTTTTGCCATACTCTTCATACTTCCTATTCTATTCTACGATTTCAACGAGCATACGCTACAACAGCCGCCCCAATGCCAAATCCAATCAATCCTACAATGACTGATACAACTAAAATAGGTGCGCCATTCTTAATCCATTCAGGTAAGACTACCCAGGGTCCCTTAGAGAAACTTCCTTCTGATGCCGTAACTCTGGAGATAAAATAAGCTAGTATGGATAAGACCAGCAATCCCAAAGCAATACCAAAGGCTACCGCTAAAATGGTTTCTATCTGTTCTGCATTAAGTCCTTGCTTTCCAGTATCAGCCGATAAATCGGAACTGCGTTTGTCCAAAACATCGGATAAAAGTTCTCCTTTGCGAGTATCTACAACGATTTTTTTGTCTTTATTCACATGAAGATCAGGATTCAAAGGAACACATTTATAGGATGATGTTGTATCTTCACGAACTCCATCGCCACCGCCCGTGCCTTGGCTATCTTTCAGAGATCCAGATCGCAAGAAGCGAGTAAATGTATTCTCATTATCAATGGTAAAGGGTACAGACATTGTTTTAGCAGTGATTAGATCCGGTAGACGTACTTCAGGAAAGGCTGCTGTCAAGGATCCATCTACAAAAACTCGGTTTTGATTCTGATAGCGATAGATCTTCTTTTTGAGTTCATTGACTTGCCCAAAGGCGATTGTTCCATAGAAAAACAATACTCTGGCTTGCACTGCTGTGGATTGATTGTTTTGAAGTTGGCTCATACACGTAGAGTAAGCAATAAACTTTTGATCCTCGGGAAGCACAGATCCTAACGAAATAGGTTTTCCTGGCAAACGTCCTTGATACAATGCGTTCAAATACACATTTTGTGTAGAAGAAGGTCCAGTAAATATTGGGATACTAAAAATCACATAGCGTTCAGCAATGTTGTTCTGTGTAGCAAAGACAAGAACAAGTTCAGCAGGAATATTTTTCTGTAAAGCCTCTTCAAAGAAACTTCCATGGAGACTTTTAGTAATCTGCATTGTTTTCAATGTGTAAGAGTTGCCTTGAAAACGAAGAGTAGTAGTAGAAGCTTGCGAACTGTAAACACCTTCACGAAGAAACCCCTTGTCATTGATATCCAAGACAAACTCGGGTGCTGTGGATTTTTGAGCCCATTGTACATCAATTAAAAAAGATTCTTTGACGGCATCAATGATAGTTGGACTTAATCTTGCCGTTCTTTGTATAGGAAAATCTCTTACTCCCAGATTTGAACATGTAGACATTCTACTCTGTATTCTAAACTATTGCGGGTATATATGTCGGACCATCAAACTGATATAATGTTGCCGTAGCAGTATCTCCAGTTGGTGAAACCACAACTTCATCTCCGTTATAGAGTTCTTCACATCCAACGTCATCTTGGCAATCGCGACGCTTGTAGCGAATAGGAAGGGGGACAGGATTGTAGGTGTCTGTTCTGGTATAGTAGTTGTAGCGATCTGATCTGGAGGCAACACGACGTCCATACAAAGGAAGCAACTTACCGTCGCCTGTTTTTAAGAGACCCATAGACTGGTACGATTCAGGTAAGCCTTGGGTGCGAATATTCAGCAATCGTCCACCATCGGGAGGAAGAAGAGCGCCTCGTGGAGGAAGTTCAGGACCATTGTCCCAGAAGCGCTGAGGACGGGGGGCGCGCGAATATCGGTCATCACCACTCTCTGACACAACAGAAATCTCAATAGGTTGTTTTGCATTAGAGGACTGAGAAGGTGATTCTGAGGATGTCATGCGAAGCGAAGGATGACTGACCGTTAAAATATATCCTAAGACTAATCCAACAACCAATATCAAAAGAAAAAACGGCATTTCTGAACTCAAAAATGTGTTTTTGCTGCTACGAAGGGGCATTCTATCTATTTATCTACGCTAAAGCGTTTCCTTGAGGACCAGAAGTTCCAAACATTTGCTGGAAAGTATCCAACATTTGTTTCCCATCTTGCATCATAGGTTTTACAGTAGAAAGTAAACTCATCAGATTTTTTTGTGTATCAATGAGTTTTTGTGTATCATCTGTCATTTGTTTTACCTGATCCGGTTTCAAAGCATTGAGCGCATTGATGACTGTTGTGCCTTGATCAATGTGAAATCCACCTTTGTCTTGTTCAGGGATCACTCCAAGTTTGAAAAGAGAATCGGATTCGGTACCTCCTGAACGGAATCCAGAGTTAGGAAACGTTGAAGGAGAAGCCGCAGGAGGATTGCTATTGCCTGTGGCAGGAGGAGCAACAGCGGTAGGAACAGGAACAGTAGCTGCAGGTTGCGGTGTTGTTGTAGATGCTGCCGTAACAGTGTCATTTGGGATGTTTCCACTCAAGTCCGCAAATCCTTCTACAAAAGGAGAGGCATATGTACCAGAAGGTTCTTTAGCTTTGGCACTGGATGTCATAGTAGCAATGCGGCTACTGATTTCTTTAGGATTACCGCCAGAGAATCCTTCTTTGGTTGTATGTGTTTGCTTGACTAACAATGCAAAGATGACACCAGAAATCAAAGTCAATGCTACAGCCGTTTCATAAGACTCTAATGTACCGTAGGCAACTAAACCTGTTGCTATACTGATTAATGTAGCATTGAAGGGTACAAAAAAGATAGCATAAAGAATGTACAAAATAAGAGCAAGGTTTGCTGTACTTACAGTAAGTTCTGTTGACTTCATTCTATCAAGAAAAAAGATTCTCAGAGGGCGAGAAGAGGTGCAACAACCCGTTGGAGAATCCAAAAGAAAGCACCAGCGAGAGCCGATTTGACTAAAACGCCAACCGTAGTTAAGTCACCAGTAGGTTTGACAAAAGAAGGAATGTAATGAGAAAAGAGTACGTTGATAAATGGAAGGCTAAATACAAAGAATAACATGGTGACAAGAATAGGTGTCTTGATTTCATCAGCAACACGTGAATAGATATTCTTACCACTGGAGACGACTGGCATAGGTTGTTGAGGAGCCTGTTGATTCATCCATGGCGAAGGCATGTTGTAGTTGCCCATGGGAGGAGGAGCATTTTCTGCAACGGGAGCACGTTGTACTCCATGCATAGCAGCAGCAAAATCGGCAGGGGTAGGATGATCACGACCAATCACATGACTAGTGGCGGGGGCAGAGTCCATGGATAAGGGTATTACTGTATTAGGGTTAGGAGCATTTATCACTTCGTTTCCGCCTGAAAATGATGGTGCTGGATTATTCATGTCCTTAAAAATCTGACGAACTAAATCATCATCGCCCGGAGAACCTTTTTGGTCCAAGTCCGAAAGAAGAGTACCACCTGCGCTCATTGTTCTACACAAGAATTATGATTGGACCGTTCGGGGTTAACCGCGCATGACCTGGAAGGCTTCAATGACTCCGGACTTTGGACAATCGATTAAATAGGTCTCAAACTGAAAGCATTTTTTGCCGATTTGATAAGTTGTCTGTTTGATCTCATCAGCCGGAGGAGCGCGAACTAAAAGACAACTATCTCCTTTACAAACAGGGCGAAACAAAGCTACAATCCCTAATCCGAGCAAAAAACTAAACACGTAGTTGAAGGATTTTGTTTTCATAAAATCAAATATCATTCTTCCTCTCTGGTAGATACAGCGATGTTCAAACACTTTGAAATGGTTCCTTTTTTAGTTGGACTTGGCTTTGGAATAGTATTATTAGTATTCTGGAAACAGAGACCTGATATCGTGAAAGCCTATCCTCATCCCTCCAATGTGGAAAAGAATGTGTACCGTGATCCGAATGGGGTTTGCTACAAATACCAGTCGAAAGAGGTGGATTGTGATAAAAATGAAGGAACATTGAAAGCCTATCCTATTCAAGAAGGTAAGCATACGAATGAGATTTAATGTGCACCGCCTCCAAACTTGCGGTTATAAATGATAGCACCAGTTCGTGCTTTCTTTTGTTCTTCCTCCGTAATCACACGATTTTCAACAGGAGCAGGGGCACCACCTTCTTCATTTTCAGCAATCATAGTACGCACTGACATAAGAGCATTCAAATAATCCGAAGGCGATGATATGGTAGAATCTCGCATAGTGAATAAGGAACTTCCTGTTTCTAAGAGTTTTTTGCCCAACTCTGTATTTTGTTGATAGAAGGTTTTGAGCACACGAACCCATAGATCATAGGCATTTGGAATAGGGGTTTTATCTTGAGAGGCAACGGAATGAATGGTACGAGGAGAACGCGTTTTCATGAGTTGTTCCACAAGAGGGAAGTTTTTGAGCATTTTCAAGCGTTCTGCTTCAAAGGCTTGATAGACACTGCTGTATTGTGTAGATACAAAGGAAAAATCTTTCACATAGGCGGGATGCAAAAATCCACGTTCAGGGTCTTCATAGGATTCAATAATAATGACATCATAAGATCTTCCACCTTTCATGTTGCTTACAGTTGCCATACGATCAAGTTCTTCTTGGCTTATGTAATGCCCAAACGCATCCTCTTTCTTAAAAAGATAGTTCCCCATGGCAAAGATATCATAAGGAAGTTTTCTATCATCTTTAGAATCCAAGAGTATTTTCTTTATAGGTACCGATTCATAAACAGTAATAAACTTTTGTGGGTACATAGCTATATTACGACGTTTTTCAGCAAGCATAACCTCTTTTGTGGCATTGACAACGTCAGATTTGGAAGCCGCAGGAGGTGTTTGTTTATATTTGCTGTACACTTCACGAAAGGTATTTAAGGCTTCTACAAAACTTGGATTCTTTGTACAATCCATTTCATCCTCAGGCTCACCTTTGGATTCTTGAAGATCAGCAGGCTTTGCTGTGGGAACTTCACATTGATTGATTTTTTGTTTTCGTTCTTCCATTAAACGTACAACTTCATCTTTCGTTAAGGAGCGGAATGGACGAAGAGGAATAGTAGAGCCAGCTACAGGTTTTCCAGAATCATCCAACTCTACAAGATCACCCGTAGGTGTGTAAACAAAATGTTCAGGATCCTCATTTCTCATTTCATAAAACTCTATGAGTTGGTCTTTGTAAGTTGCAGGTTGAGTAGGTCCCGCTGTTGTAGTTGTGGCAATGGTTCCTGTTGTCGTAGCAGCAGGTTTAGGGGCTGGTTTAGGGGCAGTTGTTGCTGCAGCGGCTTGTTTTATAGCAGAACTTACTTTGATTGTTTTTTTTACAGTTGGTTTTGAAACCTCTGTTGTTGCAGTTGAAACGGAAGGCGGTTTTACAGCAGAGTCTTTCACGGCTTGTTGAACAGCTGTTGCGGCTGCTGCTTCTACCTTTCCTTCTGCTTCACGTTGTGCCTTCTTTGCTGCTAGCATTTGTTTCATTGTTTCAGAAAGTACAACTGGTTTACCCCCTCCTTCTTGAAGTGCTGAGATCTGGAACATCTATTTCTGTAAGGAAACAAATATCCTTTTTTTTTAAACTCTCATAGAAAAAGAATGTCTTCATCTGCTGTGGATACAACTGTTCGGCTATCCTTTGCCCTTGTGAATGGTCTTATTTTAGCCATTGTTCTTCCTGTTTCTTATATGTTTTACCCTATGTTTACAGATACCTATTTGCCTCTTTTTCTTTTCTTGTTGATCCCCGTATTGTCGTATGTTGTCTCCTTTGGGCTCAACGCCCTCACACAGTATATTTCCTGTGGAACCGTGGATGCTTCACAGGTCGCATTATCTGCTACATTGAACCCATTGTACGTCTTAGGATTTTCATTTATAGCCTGGTTACTTCCCTTTTTCCGTTCGTTTGTTTCCGCTGTTTTGCCTGAAGGAGCAGACGAAACAATGAAAAAATCATTGAGTTATTCATTCTATTTGCTTTGGGGCGGTTTGTATGGTCAAGTCTTTAGTGGAGGATTTGCTCAAGCCTGTCCTTCTGCTCCCGCTTCCCCTCCAGGAGGAGCTGGTCCTAAATAAATATACTTAGGGACACCTTCCACTCCTGTGCCTTCCGTATTTAACATATAATATCCGGGTTTGACCTTCTCAATGTATTTCACACGGCGGTGAGGTGATGCTTTTTTTGATCCAGGTGCCGGAGATGATACCTCAATGTTAGAGATCCAAAACTCACTGGGTGTGAGAAGTATAATGATAAAATAAGAGACAAAAGCCCAAAGTATACAAAAAAGCCAAACAGGAAACCATGTATAATGATCTGTATCTTTTCCTATTCCAAACTCTTTCCAAACTCCGTCTTTTGTGAACATGAGTTGTGGTCGTAAGTATAACACGACGGCAACTCCTGTTAAATATAATATTCCTGCAAAGAATAAGAGTTTCATCCTTAATTAATGTCATAGCAATTTTAACAACTGACCCCACCTGCGTTTTCTCCAGCGTCTGCTACATCCTCATGGTCATTTGGATCTGTATTATCGTATGCATTATCTGCTTCTTGTAGATCTTCTTCTGTTGCTCCTTCTTCTACAATATCAATATCAGTGATTTCATTTTCTGATGTATTTACTTGTTCGCGACGGATTTGTTCACGTACATATTGATCTTCGCTGTAAGTGTAAATGTTCTTACCTGCTGCCCAATCACCAATCTTGTATTTCTTCTTTTCAAGTTCCAAAGGTTTCATATCAGGTGTTAAACTCTTAAACTTACCTAAGATACCACGACGATCTTGTTCATCGCGCTGTTCAATGATTTCACGAATCTGGGCATCAGTAAAATCAAGAGATTCCTTTTTTCCTTGGGCTAAGATTTTAGAAATGAATTTTTTAATATCCTTCATTTCCTCTTGTTGATGTTTTGATTTCTTTCCCGTCACTTCACGAGGGTAAAGCACTGGATTCAATAAATCGGCAAAAATACCACCCACAAGGAAAAACACAAGATCATAGTAAATAATATGCTTATCGGCGACTTTTACAGTAGCCCCAGGAACTGTGTTTACACGAATCTTATTTTGGAGCATATCAATAATGATTATTAAACGATCTCGTGCTTCTATGAGTTTTTTCGTGGAGGTAAACTCTGGATCAAATATTTGTTCTTGCATCCAATGATTTTCAAGTAAGGATTTAATATCATTTGTAATGGCAGGTCCAAGTCCCAATCCATATGGCGCTTTGATTTTTGATTTAATATTGACTTTTGTAATGGAACGCTGGAAAGGAAGAAGATACGAACTATACAAGACTTGGGCGAGTTTTGCTCCACTTTCACCTTTTTGCATTCGCTCAAAGATTTTCATGAAAAGATCAACATCCGTTTTATCAAGAACACTCTTTATCACTGCACTGATTTGAGGAACTTTTTCTCTCACAGGATTGTAAGCCGCTGCATAATCATATGCTGTTGCCGATTGCTTTGTCATGAGTTCTTTAATATTTTCAATCGTTTGGGTTAAAAGAGCATTGTATTCAAACATTCCACCTTCAGGTACTGTATTCACAAATGGCACTTTTTCATAAGTATTCAGTTTATTTAGATCTTCCAACAAACCAATATCTACATGTTCAATCTTGGCAACAGAAGGATTTTCAACAAGATAGTGATTGTGCATAGTATCTAATAAAGTTTCAAAGGTAGCAGGACCAAACTTGATTTTCTCATCCTTTACACTCTCCAGTTCAAGCCCTAAGCGTTGTTTTTCGGCTTCCTGGTACCCTAACTGAATCATTTTATCAAACTTCACTTTCTTATCTATGATCTCCTTGGTTATGACTGGCAAAATAGGCTCACGAGGATCATAAGGATATTGATATCCGCAGTTCATACATTTCAAGTCATATCCAGGTTCGTGAGGATAGCCTTCACGTGGTCCTGAAAAACAGACTTTCAAGAAAAGTTTTGCCATCGTATTTTGATCTTTCTTAGGATCATTTTGCCCAAGAGTATCAGCAGGAGGACGAAGAGTTAATGGTAAACGCAAGAAAGATCCGCGATTTCCCAACGGAGCTTCTTTTGTTCCCAAGGCTGGAAGTTTCTTGTCCGCCCAATAATGAAGAGGTTTATCAATGCGATCAATACAACATGTGATACTTGTTTGACGAGAAGTTAAGGAAATCTTAGATCCTTTGCGAGCGGCTTCGTGGGCTAAGATAAACCAAGCGCGAGCAACATATTTTATATCTTTCGCTGCCATTTCTAAGAGAGGTTCTCTTGCTTTTTCGTCTTTGGGAACAATAATGGGGTTTGGTACAAATCCATCTGGAAGTTTCTCTTTTATGAAAGAAGATCCGCTTGATCTGCCATATGTTTTTTCTTCATATGCACGTTTATCTTCAAGTTTTTTAATAACTTCAGGACGTATTGAATACTTTTGTTTTAAATAGGAATAGATATTTTTTCCTATTTCATTTCGTCTTAACTGTAGGTTTTCTATTTTTTGATAGCCTGTATTTTTCCAAGGATCTTCATTATCAGTTATTGTGGCTATACCGCAGGCTATATAGTCAATACCGATTCTATTTTTATCATTGGTATCAAGAGGATATCCTGAGAAAGAAGCACTACACCCTTCAAGGGAGTTAGTAATATCATATTCTTGTTCACTTGTTTGAATTTCAATGAGTAAACTACAAGAAACAAGTGTAACAAGATGACGACTTGCATAGGTTGGATAATCTACATCTGCTTCTTGTTTTTCCTGAGGCGGTGCTTTTTTTCCTTCTTTGGCGGCAGCTTCTTGAATCTTTAGTTGCTCTTGTCTTCTCTTTTTTCTTTTTTTAATCGCATCTTCATAATCATCCATGTCCAATAAAGTAGCGTCATAAAGTTCAGCTACATTAGGAATAATTCTTTCATAGATCACTTTGTCTATTGATACACCCAATATTCTTGTTAGTTTAGACATAGCGTTGTATATCTTTTTTTGTAATTTTATTTCATCCTCATTCTTTCCAGTAAAGACTGGAGCAACTGGTTCCACATTATCAACCGGTAGAGAACCAAGTTCAGTTTCTATCTCATCTTTACTTTCATCTTCTTTATCCACTACAAATCCAGCCATGCGTTTTCCATCATCATTTGTAGGCGCATTGTCATCATATTCCAGTTCCTGAATAGCTTGTCCACAGTTTCCACAGATATAATGTCCCATGAAACTTCCATCGCTGAAATCTAAGATTATTTTTTTGCGGTAGATTTTGGATTTGGAAGGATCTGTTTTTTCTTTTACAAGAAGTTTTTCATGTTGGCATACTAAATGTTGTTCACATAATCTACAGTCAATCCATTGACTCTCTGATGTTCCAAGTTCCCCATATGTTCCTATTAATGCCTCTAATAGCTTTGAACGCTGCTCTACATTTTTAACAAGGAGTATTGTTTCGTAATCTTTTACGTGATGACAAGGATTTGGAACAGGTTTTTGCCCAGCAGTTTCTTCTAAATGTTTTTCCAAGATTTTATTCTTGGCTCTGGTGAATATTTCTTTGCGGACTGCACGAATGTATTCATAGGATATTTTCTTTTCAGCAAGTTTATCCATGAGAACATCAGGATATAAAATATGAAGATAAGCAATCTGAGCAATATCACTATGTACATAGGCAGGATATCTAACCGCAAAATCATTGAGTGCAGTAATGATCAAACTATTCTTCTGATCATTTTTAAGAATAGAAAGAAGTTTTCCCAAGCTTTTTTCAGGAACAAGAAGATTTGGTTCTACTGTTGTTTTGCCCATTTCATCTTCAGCCTTTGTACGCTCTTCATTTAAAAACATAGTAAGGGCATTACGATATTGTTCAACCTTTTGAAGGAGAACTTTCATTTGTTCTTCATTAAAATCTTTATAACGAAGACCTAAGCTGGAAAGCATAGGAAGTAAATCTCCAATGCCTCTTCCAAAAATAGGTTGTCCTTTTAACCATTCAGATATTTTCAAGTTAATAAGAGCAGAACCTTCTTTAATGGGTAGGATTTTATCTGGATTAATCTCAGATTCTTCTGATTTTCCTTCTTCTGTTGAACCGACTTCCTTTTCAGTAATAGGACCATTGTTTTCTAAAATCATATTCATTGTTCTGGTAGGTAACATAGATTGAGCAATATCTAATGCTAAATCTCCTGTGCGGGTGGAACCAAATTCACGAAGATAGAGAAAAGGAAAGAATAAATAATAAAGCACATTTAATACATCACTATTTTCTACTCCACGCAAAGTGTTATTTTTTAAGCGCACAGATCGCCCAGTGATTGTACGCATGCGGCTTGCGTGTATTTTTCCAATGTTTGTAGATTCCAAACCATCTTGGTCACTTTTTCCTAAACGCGGTAAACCATCTATTTTTCCTTTGCCATCATCTTTTATTTTGCTAAAGATTGGAATATCACCGCGGAAAACATCATTATCTGATGTTGTAACTGTTTGACCCTCACCGTTTTCCACCAAATAAGGTGTATATTTGGTAAAATAATCTTGAAGAACAGCATAAAACTTTGGAAGCTGTGAAGATTCCAAAAGTTCCATTTTTTCCTCTTTTTTGGTACTTGTCATGTTTTTCACAAGATATTCTTTGGAACCCTCAATGTTATCAGATAAATAATGAAGATCAATCTGTGAACTGGAGGAAGAGGTTTTGTCTACTCCTTCCGCACGCTTTTGTTCATAATATTCTGCAGAGTGATCATAGAATAAAGAGCGCTTTGCGTCTACTATGGGACGGGCAAGAGGAATCTTTACTTCTTTGGATACATTACCTTCTTTCAATATATCGTCAATGGTTTCAAAGGATGTCTTTTTGCTACCTTTTACACTAAATCCATCAGGCAAGTATTCTACAAGATCATTTCGCAAGGCAAAGAGTTGTTCTAATAAAATTTTATTTTTACGCAAACGAACAGGATTTCTTGATGCAGCTTCTGTCATTCCTTCTTCGCGCTTCATAAGGTCTTTGTACATTTCATTTCGCTGAGCATCATCATCATATTCTATTTCATATTTGCGGGCTTGACCAATATTTTGCGATAGGATCTGTTGGAAGTTATCATCGTCTAATAATAAATCTTCTCCATCATCATCATCACGAGTTTCTTCTGTTTTTTTCTCTTCTTCTTCTTCCTCTGAAGACATGGAAGGACTTTGAAACAAGTCAATCGGCGTATCCAAATGGAAAAAATCAAAGGGTACATCTGAGGGAATACCTTCATAGTTAAATTCAATCTCTAATGTTCTTTTCGGCTCATCAATAGGAGCAAGAATAACTGAATCCTTTTCTTTATTTACCTTTACAATCTTGTATACAGTACTTGGTGACCCATTTTTTTTATCATAAGTAGTCATGAATTGACCTTCTTTCAAATCAGTAAGAACTACAAATGCTACATTTTCTTCATATTCATCCCCATTAATGATTACGATTCTGTTCTTATTGTGCTTTCCTGTTGGGCGAACAGGTCCATACTTAGGATTAATGAAGTAAGAAGCATCTTCTACTGGATCTTCACCTTCAGGTGGCACTTCTGTTTCTGTACCATCTACATCAACACGTATCATGGGTATTTGACCGGGTTTTACTGATGCGCCTTCCGGGAATAATAAAATTCGGGTTGGACTACGATAATAGATGTATGCTGTTGTTCCTTTAAAAATTCCACCTTCAAATGTGATTTTATCTCCTAACTGAAGAATATCATCTGCAGGTCTGTACTGTTCTTCCGATGTAGTTGTTGTTTCAGAAGACTGTTCTGTAGTTTGTTCTGCAGTTTGTTCTTCACTTTCATTTTGTTTTCCATCTTCTTTTCCTTTGTCAGGATCCATTCAAATTCCTCTATTGACCAGGGGCAATTAAAATTGAAACGGCGCAGCCGCCAGGCTGGGGTTAGTCACCCAAATAAAAATGATGTACACCGTGAATAGCTTTCAAACTCTTCTTCAAAGTCATCCTTCCAACACTCTTGATTTCCTTTCCAGTCAAGAAGGTGGAAACTTTCGTGTTGTAGGAGATGAACCTTATCGTGTAGTCCGTTATGATAAAAAAGCAACGGACATGAGCTCTCCTTATCTCAAATGGATGCGTTCAACAATCTGGGATACCCAAGCCAATCTCCCTGTTTGCGTAAGTCCTCCCAAAGCTGAAAAAGAGGAATATCCTCCTTCCGAAAATAAAACTCTTCTCGTTCAGGATTTTGTGGATGGTACAATGATCAACGTAGTGGTTCCTGCTCAAGGTACTCCATTCATTGCTTCTCGTAGTCAAATCGGAGCGGGTGGAAACTTCTACAGCCAACGCTCCTTTGCAGAACTCTTTGGAGATGCTATGAAAGAACAATCCTTTGATCTTAATAAAGTAGCTTCAGAAGTAAAGAGCCATTTTGCCAGTGAAAAAAATCCTCATTCTTACTTCGTGAGTTTTGTCCTTCAACATCCTGAACACCGCGTAGTGACTCGTATTCATTCTCCTCGGGTCTTTGCGGTCAGTATGGGTTGCGTAGCTAAATCGGGAAGTGTCCAAATGGAAGAAGTCTCTCATCAATGTAAAACTGATTTCTTCAAGCATCTTGCTGTCAAAGATTATCCTGTGATTGGCTTCAAGGAAGAGAAGGATATCACAGCTTTCATGTCTGCTCTTCAAAAGACAGGAGGTTGGTTCTGGCAAGGTCTAACCTACAAAGATCAAGAAGGACGCCGTTGGCGCATGCGAAACAATAACTACATGACTCTTCGCGCTCTTCGTGGATCGGAAGCTCAACCTCTTGATCGCTGGCTCCGTCTCCGCAGCAAGGGACTTGTGATTGAATATCTCAAACACTACAGTGAAGATCGTGCCACCTTCTGGAACTTTGAACAAACCATCCGCAAACTTACCAATGATGTATTTGACGGATATGTGCAAGTTCACAAGGCTCATACCAAGAAACTCACAGATTTCCCTAAAAACATTAGCCCTTGTATCTTCCGCCTACACGCTCATTACCTTGAACAGCTCAAAACAGCGGGTGAATCGGTTCGCATCAAAGATGCTATTGAACTCATCAATAATATGAGCCTATTAGATCAACGTCGTCTTATGACACCCCCACGTCCTACGGAGCCTGTTGCTCCTGCTGCCGCTGCATCTGAAAATGTTGACGTTGCTGCGTAAGTTGTAGGGTAGAAAGAATCTTCTCTTCTACAAATCTCTTAAATGAAGCTTGAAGAAACAAATGTTTGTGTTCATATGCCTTTTTATTGGAGGGACTCACAGCAAGAAGAACGGAGTCGTAATGCAGAGGAACGTGTTCAACAAATAGGAAAAAACATTCAAGAGTTTCTTGGAAGATGGAATGTAAAGCATATTGATTTGTTTGTGTATTCAAATACTGACAAAGCAAAAATCCTTGATCAGTTTCAGTCTCAAAAAGTTACGATTATGTACAAACTCTATGATTTGTCAAATGAAGATCCTCGCTTGTTGGTTTGGAAATGTCGTCCTGTCATGGCATCTCAAAAAGATTTGTATGATATTTTTATTTACATTGAGGATGATATTGGCATTCCTTCTGAAACGCTTCAGTATTGGTGGGAGTGGAAAGATATACTTCATACAAAACAAAAAGACGTTGGATTTTTGTTGGTGGAGACACTCAATCAAAAAGACTTTTATTCTTCCAATGTCCTTTCACCATCAGCCTATCTTCCTTTTTCGGAAAAAAATCAGTCCTTTGTTCATATACCGATGCGATATTCTGCTGGATGGATTGTAGACAAAGAGGAAATGAAGATGTTTCTTCGTTCCGTGTATTGGGACTTCCATTGTTATTACCCACATGGTCCTTCCAAATGGAGCCCGCATTTATGTGAAAGCAGTGGCATTGGGTATAAGTTATCCTATGCAGACTGTGCGTTTCCCACAGAGGGTGGAAAGATTTCTCCAAAATGTTTTTTTTATCATTTGAGCAATACCTATATTCAAAAAGAAGGAACAAATCTTGGAAAGTTGCGTGTAGAACATATTACATCAAATCTTGCTTAAATAGTAATAAAGATACTATGTAAAATGCGCGGCTATCCAGATTTTGCTCATATTGGCTTTAAGGTTCTCTGTAGTATTTGGGGATTACGTACTATACAGCATATGTCTTTTTTAGAAGATTATAAGCGACTAAAATATAATCTTCTAAAAAGTTCCTTTGAGGCTTCTAAACAACTCAAGTAAAAGATTATTTGCGATTTTTTCGTGTAGCATTTGCTTTTTTATTGACTCTACAGTCAACTGCTTTAAACTTGTGTCCTGAATATCTATAATCATCAAGATCAATAGTGCCATGTTCAAAGATATATTCAAGAGTTTGATTATACACACGCCCTGCTGCTTTATGTTCTTTGAATTTTCCTAAATATTTTCCCTTGATGGACCAGCATTTTCCATCTCCAACTTTCGGCGTATTGTTTTTATTTTTCTGTGTATTATTTTTCTTATTTATCGCTTTGCCCTCACAAGTCACTTCTGTAAACTTCTCATCGTGATTTCTACTCATATTTCCATGGACAACTCCATTGTCAAAATAATAGACTGGATCCTGATCTCCAGATCTTCCTTCCCATTGAACTTTTACGAGTTTTCCCATAAATTTCCCTTTGTGTTTCCAGCATTTTCCATCACCAGCCTTCAAATCTCTTCCAATCGTTGACATTTCTGTTTATATGTTTCAAATTTTTTTTGCCTATTTAAAATTGAGTTACACTACTCCAAATAGACAGGTAGAAAATGAGTTCCACAAGCGCTACGAAGACAGTTCCTGCTATCGGTATCGATTTGGGTACCACCTACAGTTGCGTCGGTGTTTGGATGAATGATCGCGTGGAGATTATTGCCAATGATCAAGGCAATCGCACGACTCCATCCTATGTCGCTTTTACCGACGAAGAACGTTTGATTGGTGATGCAGCAAAAAATCAGGCTGCAGCGAATCCTACGAATACAGTCTTTGATGCTAAGCGTTTAATCGGTCGTCGTTTCCGCGATTCTTCTGTACAAAACGATTTGAAGCATTTCTCATACAAAGTCGTGGAAGGTCGCGGCGAAAAATGCGAGATTGAAGTAGAATTCAAAGGTGAAACAAAACGTTATCAGCCGGAAGAAATCAGCGCTGCAGTCCTTCAAAAGATGAAAGCTACTGCGGAAGCTTTCCTTGGCGGTACTGTTAAAAACGCAGTCATTACCGTTCCTGCTTACTTCAACGATGCTCAACGTCAAGCCACCAAAGATGCTGGTGTAATCGCTGGTCTCAATGTTCTTCGTATTATTAACGAACCTACTGCGGCTGCGATTGCTTATGGATTGGATCGCACCAGTACAAAAGGCGAACAAAATGTACTCATCTTTGATTTGGGTGGTGGTACGTTTGATGTCAGTTTACTCTCCTTGGACGATGGTGTGTTTGAAGTTCGTGCTACTGCAGGTGATACTCACTTGGGTGGTGAAGACTTTGACAATCTCTTAGTTGAATATTGTGCCGCGGAGTTCCAACGTAAAAACAAACTTGATGTACGCGGAAATGCTCGTGCCCTACGTCGTCTTCGTACTGCTTGTGAACGCGCTAAACGTATTCTTTCTACTGCCACGCAAACCTCTGTAGAAGTGGATAGTCTTTATGAAGGAAAAGATCTCAATGTCACTATTACTCGTGCTAAGTTTGAATCTCTTTGCGATAGTTTGTTCCAGAAATGTATTACGCCAGTGGATCAAGTTCTTCGTGATGCCAAGATTTCCAAGGATCAAGTCCATGAAGTTGTGATGGTTGGTGGTTCAAGCCGCATTCCTCGTGTGCGTGAACTCTTGACTTCCTACTTCAATGGTAAGAAACTCAACGATAGTGTCAATCCTGATGAAGCTGTTGCCTATGGTGCTGCAGTACAAGCTCATATCTTAACCAAGAAAGATGGTGCACCTGAAGATCGCACGGATTCACTTGTTCTTTTGGATGTGACTCCTCTCAGTCTCGGTATTGAAACAGCTGGTGGAGTCATGACTACACTCATCAAACGCAATACCACGATTCCTACCAAGAAATCTCAAACCTTCTCTACCTACAGCGATAATCAACCTGCAGTGGATATTCGCATCTTTGAGGGTGAACGCAACTTTACTCGCGACAACAATCTTTTGGGTACTTTCCGTTTGGAAGGCATTCCTCCTATGCCTCGCGGTGTACCCCAGATTGAAATCAGTTACGATATTGATGCCAATGGTATCCTCAATGTAAATGCTTCTGAGAAAAGCACTGGTAAATCCAATAAGATTACGATTACCAATGATAAGAGTCGTCTCAGCAAGGAACAGATTGAAAAGATGGTCCGTGAAGCCGCAGATCATGAAGCCGAGGATAAAGCTCGTATGGAAACGGTAGAAAAGCGTAACGAACTTGAAGCCTATTTGTACAATGCTCGCAACTCATTCAGGGAAGAGAAAGTCCAACAAAAGTTGGGAGAAGATGCGAAGCGAGGTGAAGAAGTTGTTCAGGGACACTTGACTTGGTTGGAGTCTAGCCAGGATAAGATGAAGGAGGACTATGAAGAACGCTTGAAGCAAGCAGAGAATGAACTTCGTCCTCTCTTGATGAAGTTGTATGCGGATCAACCTCAACCTGGCGCTACACCTTCGTATGACGGGTCTGCTGAGGGAACTATGCCAGGTATGCATGGAATGCCATCTGGTCCTAAGGTAGAGGAAGTTGATTAAGTAGATTTTGTAAACTTTATCTTTAAAAAATACAATCCAGCAAGACCTACTGCAACAAGAAAAAGACTTCGTTTATTTTGTCCAGATAAGATAAGATAGCCTGAATCTGCGGCATTATCGGGGATATCACATACAGTACAGCGATTTTTTTGAATATCCGTGTCTTTTATCATGATAGAAGTTTGATATATATTCACATTTCTATGATGGACATGAATGATTCCACCAATCTGCGCAAGTCTGTACATATAATGATCAAGATGACCATCAATCGGAAGGGCATGTTCAATCAACTTGTTTACACCGCGACGGAAGACGATATAGGCTGTATTTGGTGCATGAACATTGTATTCCCAGTTTCCTTGACGTTCGCCTTCTTCGCCCCCTAAGATATTGACCATTGCTTGATTAAACTTATGCGAAAGAATCCATACATCTGGTTGTTGATCACCTAACTCAGGAAGATCCTTCCAGGCTTTTTCAAACTGGGTCACAAAAGCAGGAGTGATATAGGCATCATCTTCAAAGATTAAACAGGCTTCTTCATTGGATTGAGCAAACTTATTCCAGACTCCTAAATGACTCAAATAACAACCTACACCACCAGGTGTGTCTAAATCTTCATGATCACGACGCTTTGAAAACAAAATATTTCTACGTGTGCGAATGCTCACGCGATTATCATGAGCAATATCAATAGCCTTTCCATTGACACCTTCAAAACGTTCAAATGGATAGCGTGAACTCAAATCTTGTAGAGCGGGTTGTGAGACAAACCGATTCCAACGATCTGTGCGATCTTTAAGATTTATACAATAAATCCGTAGATTCATTCTATTTATGCCAAAGGATCTTTCTGCCAGAAAGTACCTCTTCTGGCATCCTGTTTCTTCACAGGAGGCTGTTCTTTAGAGATTGTTTCTGGTTTACCTGCAACTTCTTCTACTTTTACTGGAGCAGCAGGTGCAGTCTTAGCCACTTTGAGTGGAAGACGAGCGCGAGTATTGATAGGTGTTTTTGTTACAGGTTGTTTATTCACAGCTGCATTCCACATAACCAACCAATCTTCAAAGATTTTCATGCATCCGCGGGCAGCTTCTGCAAAGATAGCACGTGTGGTGAGTTCAGTAGGTCTCTTCTGTTTAGCTTGATCCAAGAACTGAGGAAATCCAATACGGAAGACCATTTCATCACGAAGAGGGTGAGGAATCTTATACCCTACAAAGGTGATTTCTCCTTCACCGCCTTTCCCGTCAGTCATTTTATTGGCATCCAACCAAGTTTGAAGAAGATTTCCAAGAGTGTGATCTTCACCTTTGATAATCATATCAAAGCCAATACCTACCCAATCAGCAGGTACGATACTGACAATATTTTCAGGAAGATCACCATTTCCAATCGTAGAATATTTACGACATTTGTCAATCATGGCTTCAATAGCACGCTGAACAATCAAGGCGCATTCCATTTGTCCTTTGGTTTCAATGGTAAAATCATAACTGTAAGGCATATCGGTGGCTTCATCCTTTAAGAAACAACGCTCCACTTCCATGGTTTGGAACTCGCGCCAGAGTTTTTCACGCTTTCCACCTTTTTCGGAATCTTCTTTACTAAAATCAATCGCCACTTTCTTGGTTTTGGTGAGCCAGTTATTAAAGACTATTTTTTGGGCTTCTTCATCCGTATTAATGGTATATTTGTACGAGCATTGGCTTACAGGAGAGAAACGCACGTGATCACGACCACGTCCAACTGATGCTTGCGCAACAAGATGAACTTCCTGTGGTACTTGATTGGGTTGAAGACCTTTGAGGGTAGTAATCAAAGGAGTATAGAGTTCGCCAGAGCGAAAGCTTTGCATGTAAGGGTCGGAATGAAAGAACTGTGTATTTCTGACAGTATTGTTTGTATTTTCCTCATCTTCATTTCCTACTCTCACAATGAAGTCATGAGCATAAACATCCAAAGGATTTTCCGATTCACTTTTCTTTTTGAGTTCAAAGGTATACATAGTTTTTAACTCCTTTTCTTTCCATTCTTTGGCATCTGCATAGAGAGGAATCAAACCAATACGATCCGCCAACATTTCATTGGTCATGGGTGTATTGTTTTTAAAGACAGTAACATCACTTGTTTTCCCATCCTCAAGGATATCAGAACGGAATCCTACTGTTTCAACTTCAGTAAGAATAGCGCGACGGAGCGTATTGGCATAACTGACATCCGTTGGTGATAGAGTAAAGGTGATAGTAAGAGGATCTACTGTTGTAAGTTTCTGGAAGATATTTTTATCAGTGGCGTTAGTCATAGAGTCTGCTTTCTAATGATTGTGCGGGGACTTTAATCCCAATTTTTTGATGCGGTCTTTTTTTGAACAGAGGTTCTTACCTAAAACAAAAGCCAATGCAGCAGAATAAGCCTTACGTATGTTTTTATTCCAATAAATGCAACATTTCAAAATCGTTCATGACTGAGTTGAAAGGGACACCTTGGTTGAACTCCTTCAACTTTGTTTGTGTTGATCCGAGCCCCAATCGTCCTAAACTTCCGGCTTGGCTCAAAGTTGTTCCGACATTGGTTATTTCCGGAGAGCAAAATCCCCGAGAGGGAAATGATGCCATCAACTGGATTTCAGAAATGAAGATCCGAAACGGAGGAAATGTGCCTCAGGTTGCACGTGGTACTGTGGATGCCGTAGGTGGATTGACCGGAGATGGAAATATTGAAGCATGGAATACTGCAGAACATGTTTCTTTTTCAAAAGGACTTTCCTATAGTTTCAATGATGTAGATACTTCCGCAGAAGGTACAGGTGGATACAGTATTCCTGGAGCCTTTGCTTTCTTAAATGGAGGTGCTTCACCCTCTCAAGCACCACCCTCCATGGCAGATGTCAAACAGAAAAGTAAAAAAGAGCAAATGTTTGATGCTCAAATGGAAGAATATAAGCGTCAACGCGATGCTGGATTACCACCCTCGGTGGGGCGAATTTAAAAAAAAATTGGAAACTTGCGTTTAAAAGCCGTTAGCATAGTTCCTTTTAGAAAGAAAGTATGGCGACAGCAACACCGTTAGGAGCATTTTGCAACCAACTCATTCGTTTCTTTGAAGATCTTGCGGAGACCTTTCCTGAAGAACGTGAGATCAAAATGGGGTTGGAGACGATTCAAGGTGCTAAAAAGATCAATCCCAAGTTGATTCTTGACTTATTCTATGAACATGTTTACAAAGAAGCCAATCAGTACATTCAAGTTGAAGATGATGATGCATTGGTAAAATATGCGCATGCTAAGATTTCCGCTCAGTTCAATGAAATGTCTCCTGCTCTCTTGATCTTTGATAAACATTGGGCAACCATGAGCGAAGCTAATCGCAATCATGTCTGGAAATATATGAAAGTATTATGTGTCTTGTGTGCAAAAGCAAAAGGCATTGTATCCATGGATGGATTGAAACATTAAACCTTCGGCGTAAAGAAATAGTTTTTTTCATTCAGAGAACGAGTATAGGATGTCGTCCACTGATCCAGGCAACGTAGATACAATCTTCTTCACAAAGTACAATGAATTTTGCGAAGAGTTAAAGGGTGTTTTTCCTGAAGCCACTGCCGCTATTGATGTAGCCAAGGCATTATCCGATGAAGAGAAAAAAGCCAAGTTCCGTCAATATGTTTTACCTAAGGCAGGAAATCCCAAACGCAATCCTAAGCACAACCCTGGATGTGTTCTTCCTGGAGTTACATTTACTGATGAACAATGGTACGAGTTTAGTGCAAATACCAAGAAAGCCATTCAAGAATATTTAACTTTATTGTCTTTTTGTTTGATGTTTGGCACAGAAGGCATGAATGCTCAATGGGCTGAAGATGCTTTAAAACAAATCAAAGAAAAACTCAATACTGCTGATTTCAAGAGTCTTTCTGATAAAATCATGAACTTGATGTCCTCAGGAAAGTTTAACGCTCTTCCCGAGAGATTACTCAAAGGTCAAATCGCCAAACTTGCTGAAGAGTTGGTCAAGGAGTTTCGTCCAGAAGACTTTGGATTGAATGAATCTGAACTTCAATCATTGGGAGACAATCCGACACGTGTTTTTGAACTTCTCAGTCAAATCTATACCCGAAATCCCAATATGCTTCAGAATGTCATGAAACGTATTACAAAACGTTTACAAGAAAAAGTCCAACGTGGAGAACTACGGCCACGTGAGATTGCAGCAGAAGCAGAAGAGTTGATTAAAGAGTTTACTGAAAATCCTGAAATGAAAGAACTCATGGAGAGTTTCCGAACAATGTTTGGATATGAAGATGAAGAAGCCTCTCGTGCTGTCGGTCGCGATGGAAACAGCCGTTTAGCCATTGCTCAAAAGAGACTCCGCAAAAAGTTGGAAGCAAAAAAAGGGCAGAAATGAAAATCAAGTTTCTGGATAGAGAAAGCCTCGGATGAGTAATAAAGTAGCATTGTGCGATCCTTATTTCTGGGAAAATCCAAGAGTTCTTGTAGGCTCTGCTTGGTTACGACGTTGGACAGAAAACTTTGACTCACGTTGTGCAAGCGATATCACAAATGAAGTAGCAGCAGTCTATTTATTCTTTTTCATTGTGGGAAGTTTATTAGCTATAGGGCTTCAATATCCTTATGCTCTTCCTATAGGTCTTGTAATCGCTACGGTATATCTTGCCCCTGCCATGTGGGCATTGTATTATTTGCCCAACTGTGCTGATCCAAAGTCCAAAGAAGGATTTGCTCCTGTGCAGAAAGTGGAAGGTGTCTTGGAATCAGTAGAGGATGAAAATCCTGGTGAGTCAGAAACAGTTCCTTCTTTTCGTAACCCATTCATGAATGTATTGATAGATGAAATCAAATACAATCCCCAAAGACCTGCTGCACGTTCTATTAGTGCTCCTGATGTACAAGATTCTTTGGATTCATTCTTCCGTGTTCAATGGACCAGTGATCCAACGGATGTGTTTGGAAAGACACAGAGCCAACGTGAGTTTGTAGCCATGCCTAGTACAAGTGTACCGAATGACCAAGGATCCTTTGCTGATTGGTTGTATCGCATTCCTGGCAAAACTTGCAAAGAAGGCGGTCGCGAGGCTTGTTTACCTGCTACAGATGGTGGACCCGTTACTTGGTTGAATGTGAACCGATAAGCATTTATACATTTAATTCAAATAGACGATTTCAAATAAAAGAGTAAAATCACGTCCATTCAAATCTATACTACGATCAAACTCATCGCGCAAGGCAATATCCAACGTTGCCATACGAGCAAGTGGTGCTGGAAACGAAGAAAAAAGCGGTTCGAAGGTTTCTTTGTTTAAAAACTTGTAGTTGTTGCGAAGTTCATCAAAATAGATGATTGCATGAGGTTGCTGTCTTCCCACAGAGCGTTCTATCGTGGTTAGATCTTGAGTATTGTCATGGTTTATATAAAGATAACAACGATTGAGTAAGAACTCTAAATCAACTACGTTGGGTGCTTGAATACTTGCACCAGTATTGGAGATATCTCCACGTGCAAAGCCCAGCAGTTTGGCAGGAGTGTTAATTTGTTGAAGAGAGTTATTCTGATCATATTGATCAATGTAGTCACCTGATCCAAATAAAAAGGAAAACGATGCAGCTCCTGATGTACGAGTAAGAGTTAAACTACCTGTTGTAGAATCAATGCTCACTGTATATTTGTTGGATGCTCCAGATAAACTATTGAGTAATGAACCAAGTGTTGAACAGATTGTTTCATAGGTATAGCGCCCGGGAGGAATCATCACATTCCATTTTGTAGCCCCTTCTTGGAAAGTAAACGAGTTCCAACCTGTATTGATGTTGTAGAGACAACCAGGGATTGTTCCACCTGCGATTTGGATTTTAATGACATCTTTGAGAGGACGAAAGAGTCGGATCCGAAACTCACTGGATTTGGGATAGATTTGGAGATTGCGATCACGACTGTTGATTTCCAAAAGAATCGTTCTCTCTTTGCGATCATTTCGTTTGGGATACGGAATCGTCACTTGTTGTCCAGAAGTTACTGCGTTCTCCGTGTTTTCATAAGCACTCATTCTGTGATATCCTATTAGAAAAACAGTATGAATTGTTCCCCATGTGGTTCAGCATCAAATTATTCCAGTGTTTCCACAGTAACAAATGCCGTTGTCAATCCTATTATTGATCCATTTGGTCAACTGCTCGTGGATACACCAACAACAATGTTTACAAATCATCATGCATTTACAGCCACAAACGAGTTTATGGGATATGTCAGCACAGGAACAGGGAGTGTCTTTATTGACGTCAGTAATACACTTGCGCAACTTTCAGTTTCTGGAAGTGGAGGACGAGCTGTGCAACAGACTTTAGAATATCAGTTATATCAACCAGGAAAAGTCCATGTTATCAATGTAACGCTGTCTCCACAATATTCAGGAACATTTGATAACTCTGTAGCAGTTCGTGCGGGTATTTATGATGATTATCGTGACAAAAACACACCCACTGGTGCGATGGGGGCACCCCCTTATCTATATGTCAGTTCCATCAATGGTGGTACAGGTGTAGAAACGGATCAACCCAGTATGGGACATTTCTTTGAACTTTCAGGCAACCAATGGTTTGTTGTGGAACGCTACAACTCAGACAACAATATCAACAATGTCACACGTGTCGCACAAGCTGATTGGAATCAAGATACAGTAAATGGAAATGCGTTGACATCAGCAAGTGGATTTGTCTTAACAGCCACAACTCCTGCTGTTTTATTTTTTATAGAGCGACAATGGTTGGGTGTAGGTGTTGTGCGAATGGGTCTTTTTTATGAAGGAAAACCAATCTACTGTCATACCTTTCAAGACAGATTACTCCGTAGACCTTACACACATTTGAATAAGTTGCCCATTCGGTATGAGATTGAAAAGGTGGCAGGGGGGTCACCCAATACTGCCTCCATGGCAGCTATTTGTTCATCAGGGCAAATCGGTGGAGCCTATATTACGCTTGGGTCTATTTTTTCCCTTCCTGCAAATCTTATTTCCTCTACTGTTCGTGTGGGTATTACAGATCTTCGTCCTGTTCTGATGATTCGCCTCCAACAAAAATATTGCCGCGCCACTATTAAACTTATTGACATAGAACTCTATGGAAGTTCTTCTGGATTCTATTCTATCTTTCGCAATGCTGTTGTGTCAGGAACGATTACGTGGACACCTCACCCTGATCCACGCTCCATGATAGAATATGCTTTCTTTCCAAGTGGCTCCACAAGTACTCGCACAGTGACTGGTGGATTATGTATTCGCAGTGGTTTTTATTCTACTCGTACTGGACTTCAAGATGGAATTGCCACCTCTGAACTGATTACAAGAACACAGTTCAGTTCGGATATACAGGGAAATCCAGATACATGTTTGATTGCGATGGGTGCTTTTACAGCGAATACCGATGTCACTGCAAATATGCGATGGATAGAAATCGTTTAATCTTTCTTGGGAAGAAACTCTTTACAGACATGGATTTGATTGTCTGAACTTTCCATGCATTGCTTGAACTCCGTGTAGGAAACATCAGTAGCAAAGAGTTTCATACAGAGAGGTTTTTCATAGGATTCAATCGCATTCTGTTGGCATTGTTGAAACGCAGGAGGTTGAGAAGGTGGTGCTTGAGCAACATTCACGGTAGGAGCACCAAACAATCCTGTAATCATGCGTGAGCCAATACCGAATCCGATTCCCGATCCAACACCTGATACTACACTTTCTTTGAGTAGTTGACCTGTCGTAGGTGCTTTTGGAATAGGTGCTACAGAAGAGTAAGGATTTTGAAAGGGTGCTACTGAACGATTGGATGGTGCATGAAACGAGCGCGAAGGCGCGGGTGAACTACGAGAGGATGAACGAGGCATGATTACGTTTCTACTACGTCTTATCACTATCAATTTTATTGAACCGAAATAGGGAATATGCAAAAATATCAAATAGGGGACTATAGAATTTTAAATGC
>JACCDW010493879.1_pt1 | contig 27439 bp, 13 predicted proteins | sample 7449781 | NCBI WGS metagenome assembly JACCDW01 (sample SAMN15323449, study PRJNA562643) | freshwater metagenome | isolation source: river surface water | place: USA:Blue River Watershed | collected 2017-08-18
CTTTTTATATTTGCGACCCCATTTAAAAGGCTTTGTAAAGGTAACGACCTGGCCTCGTGGGATTGTTTCACTTAAATACATATAAAATGTACGCAATCGTAGAAATTGCCGGGCAGCAATTTAAAGTAGAAAAAGACCGTACCGTATATACCCACCGTTTGGCGGGAGCGGAAGGCGCTGCACTGGTTATCGACAAGGTATTACTTGTTGACAATGACGGAAAGATTTCCGTAGGAGCACCCACAGTAACTGGTGCGACTGTTCAAGCTAAAATCGTAGCACACGTTCGTGGCGAGAAGGTTTTGGTATTCAAAAAGAAACGTAGAAAGTCTTACCAAAAAATGAATGGACACCGTCAAGATTTGACGCAAGTGTTAATCGAAGGGATCTCAGTTAAATAATTGAAAATTAGCGTTTTAACGCATAAAATAAAAAAACATGGCACATAAGAAAGGCGCCGGATCGTCGAAAAACGGGCGCGAATCACATAGTAAACGCTTAGGCGTTAAGTTATTTGGAGGCCAAGCAGTTATCGCGGGGAACATTATTGTTCGTCAACGTGGAACAGCGCACAACCCAGGTGAAAATGTTGGTCTTGGAAAAGATCATACATTATTTGCTTTAGCGGATGGTGTAGTAGCATTCAAAAAAGGATTTAAGGGTCGTTCATTTGTACACGTATTGCCAGCAGTGGCAGCGGAAGCACCAGCGGCACCAGTAGCGAAGAAAGCACCAGCGAAAAAGGCAGCTCCAGCAGTAGAGGCGGCTCCTGTAGCTGAGGTTGCAGTAGAAGCAGCTCCAAAAGCAAAAAAGGCACCTGCTAAGAAAAAAGAAGCGGCAGCTGAGTAATCATTTGCAAATTTCAGAGAGAACCTGACATGAAAGTGTCAGGTTTTTTTTATTTTACGAAACCTTATTGGCCAATTGTTGGTTTAGGCTCTATAACTTCAATTTATGCTTACCTCTACAGTAACAATTTATACCGAATCTACACCTAATCCACATTCGATGAAATTCGTCTTTAATGTGGAATTATTGCCAGAAGGCATGTCATTTGACTATACTCAACCAGCAGATGGATTGACCAAAGAGAAAAATTCTCCTCTAGCGGTAGCCTTATTCGGCTTTGAATTTGTTCGTCGGGTGTTTATCACCAATAATTTTATCACGCTAACAAAGACGGAAAATGCGGCTTGGGAAGATGAATTGTTTGGTATTAAGCAATACTTGAAGAAATATTTCGCGGAGAAACAGCCTGTATTCTCGTTGCCTGCGTCTGAATTTGCGGCAGAGGGTGACTCTTCGGATTCTGAGATTATCATCCAAATCAAGCAAGTTTTAGAAGAGTACGTGAAACCTGCTGTTGAATCCGACGGAGGTGCTATTACTTTTCATTCATTTGATGAATCAACAGGTCAAATGAAAGTTTTATTACAAGGATCTTGCTCTGGCTGTCCATCGTCTCAAATGACGCTTAAGGCAGGCATTGAGACCTTGATGACCCGAATGGTGCCTTCGGTCAAAGAAGTTGTTGCAGAGGGCGTTTAAATAAGTTTATTGGACAATATAGCTCTGGCTTGCGCGTTGGAGCGTGGTAGACGCTGCCGGGGTCGCAGACCCCGGCAGCGTCACCTTTTCACCCCCACTTCCCGAATTAACCTTCCTGCTGAACAAACTGATTATTTTCTCCGTCCAGGCTGCTTAAAAGGCATAATTGTTCGCGTCATTATCAAATTGTTGATAAACTGCCTACCCCAATCCCGTAAAATTTTGTTATTATAAAAGCGAGAGAACTTCGTTCAAGTGTTCAATCTCTCGGAAGTTCACATGTTCCACCGGATGGCTCACCATTTCATGCGCCCAGGTCGTATGAAAGGGTATATGAACTCCATGTCCTCCTAATTCTAGGACGGGCAAAATGTCGGATTTCAACGAGTTTCCGATCATATAAAACTGCTCAGGAGCAATGTCCAAATGCCAGATTAATTTCTGATAATCTTCCGGCTTTTTGTCCGACATGATTTCTATATGATGGAAGTATTTGGCGAGCCCCGACTTTTTTAACTTTCGCTCTTGATCGAGCAAATCGCCCTTGGTAGCAACCACAAGGCGGTATTTTGATGATAGCGCTTCTAGAACATGCTCCACATGTGGAAGAATTTCAATGGGTCTTTCGAGTAGCTCCTTCCCGATTTCTAATATTTGACGTGTTCCTTCAGCGGATAAATTTCCACCCGTAATTCGAATGGCGGTTTCAATCATGGATAGCATAAAACCTTTCACCCCATAGCCATAAAGCGCCAGGTTATCCATTTCGGTTTTAAACAATTCTTGTTGGGTCTGATGTAGAGGTAAATAGTCCTCAAACAAGGCCGCAAAGGCCTCTTCGCTCTCACGAAAATAGGGTTCATTTACCCAGAGCGTGTCATCTGCATCGAAAGCGATTACCAACATATTGATATACTTTTTTTGAATATAAATCGTTCGGGGAGTAACGCTGCCGGGGTCTGAAGACCCCGGCAGCGTTTACCTTAAAACGACTTTGCGATCGTAATGAAATCCGCTGCGATCAACGATGCACCGCCGATCAACCCGCCGTCCACATCTGGACCTGCGAAAATTTCTTGTGCGTTTTTTGCATTGCAAGATCCACCATACAAAATCGAACAATTATCTGCAACCGTTGCGCCGTATTTGGCTGCAATGTGCACACGTAAATGTGCATGCATCTCTTGCGCTTGCTCAGCCGAAGCCGTCAAACCCGTTCCAATTGCCCAAATAGGCTCATAAGCAATCACCACGTTACCGAACTCTTCAGCCGATAAGTGAAATAAACTTGCCGTTAATTGATCCGCTACAAAAGCTAAAAAATCACCACCCTCACGCAAAGCTAAACTCTCTCCGCAACAGAAAATCGGTGTGATTCCATTCGCTAACGCCGCATCCACTTTGGCAGCTAATTGCTCATTCGACTCCGCGAAATATTCACGACGCTCCGAGTGTCCAATCAATACATACGGAATCGCAGCAGATGCCAATTGCACCGCAGAAATCTCCCCTGTATATGCTCCTGATGCTTTTTCGTGGCAGTTTTGTGCCGCAACAGCCAAATTATCAATGCCCTCAATCACCTGAGAAACACCTGTCAAATACAAGGCTGGCGTCGCCATAATCACTTGTACGTCCGCCGGAACCTCCGACTTCACTAATTGCGCTACCTCAGTAGCCAAAACGAATGCCTCAGCAGCCGTTTTATTCATTTTCCAGTTTCCAGCAACAATTTTTTTTCTCATACGTTCATCTAATTAAGCTCCAAAAATACAATTCCTTTCCCGCTTACGAAAATCCAAGCAATAAAATCCCAAAGATTCCGTATTTTCACAATCCATTACCTCATTTTACACATGATCAAACGCTTTCTCCTTGCCTTCATTTTCATCGCCTTAAGCAAAACCGCATACAGCCAAACCGACCTATTCCCCCATACCAAATCGAAATGGGTAGATTCTGTTATGGCCTCCCTAAGCGTCGATCAAAAAATAGGCCAGGTCCTCATGCCACGCGGAAATACCAATGCAACATATGACACTACCCGACTCTACGATATCGTGAGAAATTACCATGTAGGGGGATTTGTGCTGTTTGCGGGCTATCCGACCAACCAGGCGAATTTGGTCAATAAGTTACAATCGATGTCCAAAGTACCGATGTTCATTGGCATGGATTTGGAATGGGGACTAAATATGCGTTTGGACTCCACGGTCCGTTATCCCTACCAAATGACGCTCGGGGCGATTCAAGGCAACGATGCCCTCATCGAGAAAATGGGTTTTCAGATCGCCCAACAATGCAAACGCATGGGTGTACATATCAATTACGCTCCAGTTGTTGACGTGAATAATAACCCGAACAATCCTGTCATTAATTTCCGCTCCTTCGGCGAGAATCGTGAGGCGGTAACTTCGAAGTCTTTGGCCTACATGCGCGGCCTGCAAAAAGGGGGTATTATTACTTCTGCCAAACACTTTCCCGGCCATGGTGATACAGGAACCGATTCCCATTATGATATTCCTGTGTTGACGCATAATCGCAATCGGCTAGACTCATTAGAACTTTTTCCATACCGGGAATTAATCAAAAAAGGTCTTCAAGGGGTCATGGTGGGCCATTTAAGCATTCCTGCTTTGGACACAACAGCCATGCTTGCTTCGACGTTGTCTAAGCCTATCGTAACGGGTTTATTACGTGATTCCTTGAAATTTGAAGGCCTCGTTTTCACAGATGCCATGGACATGAAAGGGGCGACAAAAATGTTCCCGGAAGGCCAAGCAAACGTGAAAGCGTTCCTTGCCGGAAACGATATCTTAGAAACTTTTGTCGATGTCCCTGCCGCATTTAATGCCATCAAAAAAGCCCTAACGGAAGGCGAAATCACGGAAGCGGAAATTGATAAACGCGTTCGTCGCATTTTGAATGCCAAAGCCTGGGCGGGCTTAGATCAGTACCAGCCAATCGAAACCAAAAACTTAATTGACGAACTCAATCCCTTACAAGCGGACTTGCTGAAACGTAGCTTGGCAGAGAAATCAACCACTGTCCTTAAAAACCCTTTTGACTTAATTCCATTACGCCGTTTAGATACCTTGAAAATTGCCACCTTAGCGATCGGAAAGGCAAATTATGGGGGGGTATTCCCAACAGAGTTCCAGAAATTGGCCCAAAATTACGTGGAGATGGAGCATTTCTATTTAGATGAAACAAGCGCCGACACGACGATTGCCCGCGTGGAAAATGCTTTGAAAAATTACAATGTAGTGTTGATGGGCTTGCACGGAATTTCATACCGACCGGCTAATAATTATGCGATTAAGCCCCAGATTCAGGCTTTGGTGAAGCGTTTTGCGACCCCGAAAACGATCTTGTCTTATTTTGCAAATCCATTTACCTTGAAGTCATTCGAGAATTTGAAGAATTTGGGAGGCTTGATTTTGACTTATCAGGATGGCGTGGCTCAGCAAGAAGCGGCCGCATCTGTGATTTTCGGAGGAATTGCGGCAGAAGGCAAGATGCCTGTGAGCGCATCTGCGGATTACCCGGCTGGCATGGGAATTATCACACCTAGTTTGGGGCGTTTGCAATACAATGTGCTTCCGGAAGCGGTGGGCATATCAGGCAAATACTTGAATAAACAAGTGGATTCTTTGGCACAAAAAGCGATCGATATCAAAGGTGCTCCCGGCGTTGTCGTGTTGATTGCCAAAGAAGGCAAGGTGATTTACCACAAGGCTTTTGGTTCCCAAACCTATGAATCCAAAGAGCCATTGAAAAAGACGGATATCTTCGATTTGGCTTCGATTACCAAAATTTCAACTTCTGTTCCCGCTTTAATGAAATGGCAAGACCAAGGGAAATTTGCCTTGGAAACGACCATGGGGGAATTGATTCCGGAATTTGCGCAAAGTAACAAGAAGGATTTGAAGTATTTGGATGTCTTGACGCACCAAGCGCGTTTGCGGGCATGGATTCCTTTTTGGCAGGATTACATTGACAGCACCGACATGATTGTCCACAGCAAAAAGTTCAATCAGCGTTATGCCAAAAATGACATGCAATACTCGTTTGTCGAAAAGTATTTGACGAAAGCGGCAGGCGAAGAGCGTATCAAAAAAATCATTCGTACGCAGATAAACATGTGGGATTCATGTGTCGACATTAAGTCGGAAGTAACTCGCTGGAAGCCTAGAACGCTTTCCTATGCTTCCTCAGAAGAATATCCGATTCAAGTTGCCCCGAACCTTTGGGCGCATCGCAGCATCAGTGCACAAGTAAGCGATGCGATCAAAAACTCGGCACTGCGGGAGAAAAAAGAATATGTGTACTCAGATTTATCGTATTATTTATTACCCCAAATTGCTCCACGTATCACCGGAAAAACCTGGACAAATTTCCTTTCCGAGACCTTTTACAAGCCTTTAGGTGCGAGCACGTTGGTGTATCAGGCCGAGAAATATTTTCCCTTGGCACGTATTGTCCCAACTGAATATGATTCGCTATTCCGTAAGACTTTGATTCATGGCAAAGTGCATGATGAAGGTGCTGCATTATTGGACGGTATCAGCGGGCATGCAGGTTTGTTTGGAAACGCGAATGATTTAGCGAAATTGATGCAAATGTATTTGCAGAATGGCTATTATGGAGGCCAACAATTCATTGAGGAAAAAACGATGAAGCAATGGACTTCGTATCCGCTTCCGGTGGAAGAAAATGCCCGTCGGGGGGTTGGTTTCGATAAACCGGATCGTAAGAAACCAGGCATATCAGCAGCGCCATCTGCGAGCGGGGCTAGCTTTGGCCATTCCGGATTTACGGGAACATATACTTGGGTAGATCCGAATCAAGATTTGGTCTATGTTTTCTTGTCGAATCGCGTGTATCCAACCCGAAATAACAGCAAAATTTCTGATGCGAATATTCGTACGGGAATCAATGAAGTGATTTATCAAGCGATTAAAAAAGGAAATTAATGCGCATTCTCATCACCGGCGGAACGGGTTTTATCGGACAAGAACTACAGGCCTATTTGCATGCGTTAGGTCATCAAACGCGTGTATTATCGCGTCAGGGTGGATGGGATATTGACAAAGGGTTTTTGGTGGCTGACGCCTTGGATGATATTGATGCGATTGTGCATTTGGCAGGTGCGGGCATTGCCGATAAACGCTGGTCGGAGAAAAGAAAAAAGGAATTGATTCAATCGCGTGTAGCTTCAACGAAGCTATTAGCCGAAGCCTTAAAAACGCGAAATCATCAGGTGCACACCTTCGTTTCTGCATCGGCGATTGGTTATTATGGGGCGGATTCTGGGGATGTACTTTGTAAAGAGGAAACTCCGGCGGGCGCCGACTTTTTAAGTGCTTGTACGGTGGCTTGGGAAAATGCGGTGGATGAAATACAGGGGTTACGCGTGGTGAAATTGCGCATCGGCTTAGTTTTGGGTGCGAATGGAGGAATATTTCCTGTATTAGCCCGACCGATTCGTTGGTTTGCTGGTGTGATTTTAGGTACAGGAAGGCAAGGACAATCATGGATTCATATTCAGGATTTAGTTAAGATGTTTGCTTGTGCGCTGACGGATGAGCATGCACATGGTGTTTATAATGCGGTGGCGCCAAATCCGGTGACACATGCAGAGATGACAAAACAGATTGCGTCGGCTTTTCACAGACCTATTTGGTGGCTTAAAGTCCCGGCTTGGGCATTGCGTTGGGTACTGGGCGAGATGGCCGTTTTAGTAACGGGAGGAAATTTTGTTTCTTCGGAGAAAATACAAAAGGAGTTAAATTTTACGTTTACATACGCGCGGCTAGCGGACGCGTTAACACAAATTATACATGTCTAAAACGATTTTAGTTTATTGTGGCTCATCTAAAGGGCACAACCCGATTTACGAAGCAGAAGCAAAAGCCTTAATGCAGGCGTTCAAGAAGCACGATTGCCAATTGATTTTTGGTGCGGGAAGTGTGGGCATAATGGGCGTTTTGGCGGATGAATATTTACGGCTGGGTGGTCATGTGATTGGGGTGATTCCGTCGTTTATGGAGCCATGGGAGGTCAAGCATACAGGTATTCAGGAATGTTATGTCACGGAAACGATGCACAGTCGGAAGCAGAAAATGGCAGAACTAGCGGATGGTGTAATTGCTTTGCCTGGCGGATTTGGGACCTTGGATGAATTGTTTGAGATGTTGACCTGGAAGCAATTGGATTTACACCAAATGCCTATTTCCATATTAAATACGAATGGCTATTATGATCATTTATTGGCGCAATTGCAGCACATGGTAGATGAAGGATTTTTGAAATCGCCTAATTTAGAAGCCTTGCAAGTGGAGACAAATCCAGCGGCTTTGGTCGATTACATTATGGCCTATGAGCCAGAGAAAATGGAGAAAAAATGGATTTATCGCGGCTAATTTGCCTTTTATTATTGGTGTCATCCGTAAGTTTCGGGCAGCAAAAGTCAGAGAATTTAGGTTCTGCTGTGAATTCGGAGTACGCGGAATTGAACCCTGTCATGGCGCCGGATGGCAATACGTTATATTTTGGTCGGAAGAGTCATCCGTCTAATCGTTTTGGAACACAGGGTTCAGAGACGGTGGCGGGATCGCAGGATATTTGGTTTAGTGAGCGCGTGGGGGATGTGTGGAGTACGGCGCGCCGTATGCCTGATGTGTTGAATCGTGATCAATACAATACGATTTTATCGATTTCTCCCGATGGTCAAACGATATTATTAAAGGGTGCCTATCTCAATGGCGTTTATGAATCACGCGGGTTCTCTATGGCTAAGAAGATTGTGGGAGGATGGTCTATTCCTGAAAAAATCAACATTCCGGGTTATGAAAAGCTGAGTCGGGGAAAGAATGAATATGCTTATTTATCGATGGACGGCAAGGCGCTCTTATTGGCTTTTGCGGAGAAGAAAAATAGTGATCGAGATGATATTTATGTGAGTTTATTGGGGGATTCGGGTTGGTCGAAACCGGAGAATTTAGGGGATGGAATCAATACGGAATTTTCGGAAACAACGCCGTTTTTGGCGGCGGATGGTCGGACGCTGTATTTTTCGTCGGACCGACCGGGCGGCCTAGGTTCGCAGGATATTTATATGTCGAAGCGTTTGGGAAATGGTTGGACATCGTGGCGTAAGCCCGTGAACATCGGTCCGCCGGTGAATACAAGCGGTTATGATGCCTATTATACCTTGGCTGCCAAAGGGGACTATGCTTATTTTTTATCGTCGACGGAGGCAGGAAAGAAGGATATTTTTCGGATTGCGATTGAGTCGGAACCGCAGCCTGTAGTGGCGGAGGCGCCAAAACCCATCTTGCAACAAGATGTTAAATCGAGTCCACGCATTGGTTCTTCAGAGACATCTGAGGCGGTTGTATTACTTACAGGAAAAGTAAGTGATGCTGCAGGCAAGGTGCCTTCGGGTGCTTCGGTGAGTTATGAAGATTTGAAAACGGGTAAGATTATTGGCCAAGCGACGCCGGATCCGGGAACGGGGCAGTATAAATTGGTCTTGCCTTATGGAACCAATTATGGGATTACGGCGAAAGCGAATGGTTATTTACCGAGTTCGACACATTTGGATTTAAGCCAAATGCGGGGCCGGTATTTGGAATTAGATGGTCGGGATTTAGCCATGTCTCCGATTGCCAAAGGAAGTACGGTGACGGTTAATAATCTATTCTTTGAGCTAAACAAGGCGACTTTAACGGCGGAATCTGAGCCGGAATTGAAACGAATGGTTCAGGTGATGTTGGACAATGTTGCTTTGCGTATCGAGATCAGTGGGCACACAGATAATACCGGAACAGATTTGATAAATGATGCCTTGTCGCAGGCGCGTGCGGATGCGGTGAAGATTTATTTGTTGAATGCGGGCATTCCGGCAGGACGAATTCAGTCGAAAGGTTATGGCTCTAAGCGTCCGAAGGTTTCGAATGATACGGAGGAAGGAAGAGCACAGAATAGACGGGTGGAGTTTTCTATTTTGTAAGTCGTCAGTCCTCAGTCCGGAGGGAAAATAGAATGGATTCTTATTATTATTAGCCCCAGACTTTAGTCTGGGGATCCCTAGGCTAAAGCCTAGGGTTATAAAGTGGATGTACGCATATGATGGTGGTCAGTCCGGAGTCCGAAGGGTGTTATTAATTGTCAACCATTAAGCATGATCTTTTAGCTCTTCGTTCTTCACTCTTCATTCTTATCTCTTTACCTCTATTTTCTCTCTAAAAATTCCCCTGGGGAGCAGCCTACTTCATTTTGAAATGCTGAATAGAAACTAGAGCGAGAGCTAAATCCTGACATTTGGCCTATGCCCTCTAGACTTAAGTGAGCTGCATCCTCTGAAAGCAATATTTGTTTTGCGTGTTCAATGCGGAGTGAGGTCTTTAATTTGGGAAAACTTTGTTTGTAAAGAACTCGGAGGCAATACGAAATATGATGTTGCGGTACTTTCATGGCTACAGAAAGATCTCCAATTGAAAAATCTGGATTCAAATAGGGTTTTTCGTTCGCCAAATATTCGCTTATTTGATCCCTTAAATCGATAAAAGGATTGTCTTCCTCTTCTTCATCAATTTCGGGGAGTACGGGCTTGTTTGCCACTGTTTTTCTACTGTTTTTCTCTGAACTATAGCCTGCTTGATAAATAGGAAAGCCGTATAAAATTTGGGGGAACACCAGCAGGGATGCGGAAAGCAGCAAGAACATAATTCCTCCGAGGTTGTGAACAAGATCTAAAGCACCGTATGTCTCCTTCGGAGTTTTTTCAATAAAATCTGCTGTAATCATTCCAAATGCGATGAGCAAAATGATTAAAGCAATAAAAAACATGTTTAGCCAGCGGTAAGTCAACAAATATTGTTGGGTGGGAATCGATTTCTTTACCTTAGGCTTATATTTCCAAACTTTGTAATAACTGTAAAGGGCATAAATCATGAGGGATGTTACCCGCATAGCATAGTTTACAGCTATTGGAAAAATGAAATTTACGCCAATGTACTTGAGCTGATTCATATCCGCTAAAATTCTTTTTGCGAATTCAATTTTTACATCAAAGGGCGTGAAATAGTAGGGGATATTCCCTATAAAAACAATGATGGCGGGAATAAAGTGCCAATAATCTTTGGTGTACAATACATAACTATCTCGGATTATGCCTCGTACGTAGAAGTAGAGTAATGGGCCTGCAAGTAACATGAATGGAGCAAAGTGTCCATAGAAAAAGGCAAGCATGATCGGGGAATTTCCAAAGACCGCCGCGTAATGCGTGAGGCTATAGAGGGACATTATGAACAAAAACAGTCCTAGATAAATTGTGTTTTTATTCTCCTTCCAGTTGAAGATTAGTAAAATTAAGGAAATGAATAAGCTTAGTAGCGCATTAAATAAAAACATAATTTTTAGAACAGTTGCACGCAAAAAATTTTAACAAAGGTATCAGATTTGTGTGAATTATTTCGGCACATGTCCGAGAATTCAAAACTAGGACATGTACTCGTTTTGATAATTGTATTTTGATAGGTAAAGTTTTGAGATTTGTATGGAAATAATCCAATGTTCTATTAATTACTCATGACAATTCGATTAACGCGGCTCCTTACCCTATTATTTTTATTAAGTACATTTCATCAACAAACTTTTGCTCAAACAATCAATTACCTGATCAATCCGAACACGGATGGCGGTTTTGAAGGTGCACACGGTTGGACCTTCTTAAATGGTATTCAGGCCAACCAGTGGCAAGTAGGTGCGGCAGTTAAAACGGCAGGATCTAGTGGAGCCTATGTCTCGAATAATGCGAGCACGCAAGCATTAACCAGTCCGCAGGCAGGTAACTCGATTGTCTATATGTATAAAGACGTCACGGTTCCTAGCAATGCGACGTCTATCAATTTATCATTCAAGTGGAAAAACCCCGATGGGTCTAGCTTTCCTCCGCGTGTGTTGTTTCTTCCTAGCTCCGATTTACAGTATTTACCTACTGGGGGTGACTTTTATCGAACGAATACAACGGCTTTTGCGACGTTTTTACAAAATCAATCAGCTTGGCAAACGTATACGAATAGCGACCCATTGCGAAATGATCGTGATGCCGTTTATTTATCTTATGGGGGTTATAATTTAAAACCAGGAACAACCTACCGCATTGTTTTTGAATGGGCAGCTTGGAGACAAAATTATTATACACAAAATCCACCTATTTGTACCCTACCTACTGGAGTAAACATTGTGCCTACAGGAAGTAATGTGGTTTACAATTCCAATAATGTACAATTATGGTCGGCCAATACAGTATACACCTACCATGCCGATTTACCCGGTGGTGGATCCAATTACCTAATTGAGTGGTCATTTGATAATGCGACAATCCTGTCTGGTCAGGGTACTGCTGATGTAACGATAAGGACAAACAGTGTAATTCCTGCAGGAACATCCTATTCCCGGATTAAAGTGTTTTGTCCCACGCCCACCTATACCTATGGGGGATATAATGGGGGTAATTTAGCCATTGACGAGGTGGCATTAAGTTATGTTGCTGCACCTGTAATTTCTGGCATTTCCGCAACCAGTGGTGTTGTGGGGAGTTCGATTACATTAAGTGGTCAGTTTTTTGGTGATGATGCCGCGCATAATGTGGTTTACTTAGGAGGCTCTAAATGTACGATTACTGCTGCGACATCTACAAGTATAACAGTGAACATTCCTCCACATGCAACTTATGACTTCTTTTCTGTTTTAAATACGGCTACTAATTTGACGGGTGTTTCGCAAATGAAGTTCACGCCCAAAAACGCAGGATTGATGAATGCGAAATATTCTAGTCTTGCTAATACTTCCTTTTTATCGCCAATTAACTTTGCAAGTCCGTTAGCCATAAGTCCTTCACAACGACTTGCCATTGCAGATATTGATCAGGATGGTAAACCAGATTTAGCATCTTATTCTACTGCAGGAGTACCACAGGTTTTGCGAAATACCGCTACCGCAGGAATTGTCAATGCGAGCAGCTTTGCAGCTGTACAAGCGGTGAGTGGCGTTACTGAAACGTATTATCCGAATACATCAAGTGCCGTGATGACTGCCGATTTAAACAATGATGGCAAAATCGATTTGGCAACAAGTAATGGCTTATCTGCAACAGGGGCATTTGCTAATTTAAATGCAAGCACAAGCGGCTCTATTTCGCTAGGTAGCTATCGAAGCATTAAAGCTCCGAATGGGGATTATTTTGTAGATGCAGCGATGATTCCGCTGGATGTGAATAATGATGGGAAGCTGGATATTTTTGGTTTGAATGGACAAGCTATTTTTAATCCAAATATTAATGCCAACTATCCTTCAGGCTACTATTTAACTCAAAATACATCTACAGGAACTACATTTACGAGTAGCACAGGAAAATCATCGAATGCAATTAATTGTAAGTCGTGTACAGATAATCTTATCGTTGGACCTATGTATGCGGCAGATCGTGCCGACCTGAATGGAGACTCTAAAGTAGATGTTGTTGCGGCAGGAAAAGGCATAGCTGTTTTAAATAATCGAACAGCTCCGGGGTCTTTGAATTTGTCGGAATTTAGTTTTGACAATTATTATATTCGATTTGTTGAGAATTCAGGAATTGCGAATTCCGTCAAAATTGCTGATTTCGATGGTGACGGTAGAGCGGATATTGTTTACACGAACAGCACTACAAAGCAGGTTTCGGTTATGCAAAATACCTATACAACGACGGGTACTTTAAACTTCGCGAATTCCTTACACCTTCTGACGCCTGATTTAGTAAATACCCATATGGTTAGCGTAGGGGATATGAACGGCGATGCCAAACCTGATATCGTTGTTTCAGACTATTCAGCTGCAGGAGGCTTTTCCACAAAAATTGCCTATTTCGCAAATACTTCTACCCTAGGGGCCATTTCTTTTGCGCCAGAAGTTCTGATTGCTATCCCAGCATCACGCGTTTACCATCAGTTGGAGCTTTTGGATGTGGATGGAGATAATAAGTTGGATATCGTTGCAACCCAATCCTCTTCATCGATTGATGTGTTCCGTAACATGACGGGGGAAGCGGGTTCAATTGGTTCAGATCAAACCATTTGTTCGGGAGCATCCCCAGCTGCATTCACAAATATCGCTGCGGGAACTTATACCGGTGGGACTTTGACCTACAAATGGCAAAAATCAACGGATGGAATAAACTTTTCGGATATTCCTGGAGCAACATTAACAACTTATACATCACCAGCCCTAACGCAAACCACTTGGTTTAGACGTGGGGTAACGAATCCGGGGGATGCGAATAATTACTATTTCACCGTTCCTGTTTTAGTTACCGTGACAAGTTTACCTACTGTGGATGCAACCGTCCCAGGTGAGCGTTGTTCAACGGGTACTGTCGATTTGTCCGCGAGCGCATCCGCAGGTAGTACGCTGGAATGGTATTCTGCAACGACAGGAGGGTCAGCTTTAGGAACTTCAGCAAGTTTTACAACGCCAAGTATTGCTTCCTCAAGAAATTATTATGTGGGTGCCGTAACAGCAAATGGTTGTCGGTCAGCATCAAGAACAGCCGTTATGGCCACTGTAATCACGACGCTACCCAACATTTCATCAACAAACCATTTACAGGCAAGTGCTACCCGTTGTGATGCAGGTTCAGTTACTTTGACAGCAACAGCTTCTACGGGAGGAGTAACCATTGAATGGTATTCTGCTTTGACTGGGGGTACATTACTTGGAACAGGGACTTCTTTTGTTACTCCTGTTATTTCAGCTACGACAACTTTTTATGCTCAGGCAACCAATTGCATTGGAACGAATACGAATCGGTCGGCCGTAACAGCCACCGTTCTTAACACCCCCTCTGTAACTTCGGTCACCGGTGGAACGGTATGTCAAAACACTTCAGTAACACTCCGCGCCACAGCATCGACCGGAGGAAATATTCGTTGGTATGATCAGAGTTCAGGAGGTAGCCTTTTGTATACAGGCTTAAATTATACCTTTACGCTTTCAGCTACGGGGAATAAATATGCAACAGCATTTGTTACAGCCAATGGGGCCTCATGCGAGAGCCCACGTACTGCTGTAACAGGAACAATTATTGCTTTACCTACGATTACCAGTACTACGCCGGGATCAATTTGTAAACCAGGTTCTACGACGGTCAGTGCGACATCTGCCACGGGTACAATTTCATGGCATAGTGCGAGCGCCGGCGGATCAACTTTAGGAACGGGTAATACCTATGTTACTCCTGTCATTGGAAATATGCCTCGTGGAAGTAATCCGATGCCTCAGACATATTGGGCCATGGCAACGAGCCCCGTGGGTTGTGTCAGTCCTCGGTCTGCAGTTTCTGTTACCTATACAGGGGCATCTATTCAAAATACGATTTCAAACTACAGTTATATCACTAATTCATCAAGTCAAAAGATTGTCGCAGGGGGATTGAGTGGACAAACTTCTTATGTATGGCAACGGAGTGCGGACGGAGGTTTAACCTATTCAGATATTACAGCCAGCATGGATGGGATTACCTATTCAGGATTTTCGGGGACAACAGGTACTTCTTCTACCCTGACCTTATCTACTGTTAAAAAGGAGTTTAATGGTTTTATGTACCGAATTGCTTTAACGGCCTCGGCGGGTTGTACATCTTATAGCAACGGAGCCATCCTCAATGTGGCTGATGTATTTGGAACGTGTTCAAATTCTTATTCGGCCAACAACTACATTAATTATGCAGGGATAAGCTCCCTGAGTCCAAGTTCGGGTTCTTATAATGTTCCAGGTGATCAGGGAACTTATGATTACAATATGAACTGGGTCTATCCAGATGAAACCTATTATTTCAATACCGGTAGTGCTGGAACTTTAACTGACCAAGGACAATACGGGGGCATTGATACAAAGTCTGGTATCGTAGCAAATCAAATCGTTTTGGATTTTGGTTCTGTCTATCGGATCAATGCGATGGTTATTGGAGGTATTGGGGGTTTTACACCTGATCCTAACTCAGTTTATGCAAGTAACTGGGGGGTATTTGCCTTAGAAGATTGGAATGGGGGCTCGATTGAATACAGTCCGGATAATGTCAGTTGGTATACCTTGTTCAGTAATTTGAATGATACAGAATATACTTCTGCATTGAATGGTTATGGAAATGGATATTTTCCTGACCGAACATTTTCGGAAGTTGAAGCGCGTTATATCCGGGCAACTAAATGGGGCTCTGGTGCAGGATTAAGTCATTTGCAATTTAAGGGATATTCAATGAGTGTGGTCCCATTAATTAAAACAGCGCCTTCTAATATTACTACGAGTGAGGGGGGTGTTGTAAATGTTGCTGTCGTTCCTTTTTCTCCAAACTCAAGTATTACTTCATCTGGTTGGTCAGGTACATCGGGGGGGTCGTTTGGTCCCGGGCTAAATGATCTTTCTATTTCTTCTGTGACTAGTTATGATGCAGGACAATGGACTTTTACCGCAAATGATGGCAATGGATGTGAGGTGAGCACAAGCTTTAATTTGAACGTTGTTGCACCATTTTACTCCTCCGCAACGGGTGCTGCCGGTCAGTTGCAGAATTTGGCGAATTGGGGATCTAATACGAATGGTATTGGGCCTGCTGCTCCGAGCAATTTTACGTCCGTTTTCTTATTGGCCAATGGAGCAGGAGGTTCTTATACGTTTGCATCTGATTGGTCGGTTCCAGGGACATTGCGCTTAAATGGGAAAGTCCTAACATTAGGTGTTCGAAATTATACGGGTGGTATTGTTTCTGATGGCGGAGCGAATGTGAATGCTTCCGGAGTACTTGCATACGTAAATACCAATAGTACAGGTATGTTAAAATTGCCTGTTGGAAGTTTCGAAACGACCTTCCCCATCGGAGTTGGAAATGCCTACGCACCGGTAACCATGGTTAATAACGCAAGTGCTTCCGAAATTTACACTGCTCGGGTGGCAACTGGGGTACTTTCAGCCGGCACGACAGGAACGTCCTTAACCAATGTTGTTAATAAAACCTGGTATTTGGGAAAAACCTCTGCGAACTCGACAGGAATAGGAACGGATTTAATTTTCAGTTATGATCCTGCAGATGTTAGTGGAACCGTCGTGAATCCGGTATTATATAGCTATGTAGGTGGGGCATGGGTTGCACAATCCGTGGCATCTACGACCTTTGAGGATGACCCAGTGAATTCAAATCCAAGCAATAGCACACCCTATAAGCGGGTGATTTTCCGAGGATTTAAAGGAACGATGAATTTAGCAGGTTCATTATTCATGATTGGAAATCCATCGCCTAGTATTACATCTTTTACACCTTCTACCTCGGGGGCATCGACAAGTGTCGTTATTACAGGTACTGGATTTTCTGGTGCAACAGCTGTAAGTTTTGGTGGTACGGCAGCTAGCTCATTCACTGTAAATAGCAATACACAAATTACCGCTGTTGTAGGTGCCGGGACTTCGGGTTCTGTTCAGGTAACTACACCGGGAACCTTGGCAACAACCTCCAGTTTAAGTGGATTTACTTTCGCTCCTGCGCCTACGATTACTTATTTTAATCCAATTCGTGCGAATGCAGGTACGACAGTGACGATTAAGGGAACCAACTTAAGTTCTACCAGTGCTGTTTCTTTTGGTGGGACGGCCGCCTACAGTTTTAGTATCGTAGACAATAATACAATTACGGCAGTTTTACGCAATGGTACAACAGGAGCCGTCAGTGTGACAACTTCAGGAGGTACAGCAAGCCTAAACGGATTCACGTATGGAATTCCTTATTCGTCGATCGATCTATTAGCAGGATGGAACCAGGTTAATACCTCCTCTGAAACATACCCCTTAGCGGCAACCTATACAAAATCGGGAGCGGTGGCATCGGCTTCCACAACACAAACGAATATGTCAGGAGTGAACTCCCTGACGAATCAATGGACGCATAGCAATACAGCGGCTAGCTTAACAACAGGATCTGCTCCTTATGTAAGCTATACGGTAACGACCAATGAAGGAACGAAGTTTGTTCGCTTTGTCCTGGGAGGTCTTAATATTGCAGGAACAACGAAGTTGCAACTGCGTTCGAGCATCGATGCTTTTGCTAATTCTTTGGGTGAGTTTACGTCAGGTAGTGGTTCTAATAAGGGGCTATCATCGGTTGACCTTAGCAGTCTCGCCACCCAAAATGTAGGCACTACGGAGTTTAGAATCTATGCCTATAATGGCAATGGAGATGTTATTACATTCGGAGATGGCAATTCCTACACCCCGACTGATAATACAAATCCAAGTTTAAGTGCTCTGTACAATGTCATGGTTTACGGTGCTACTCGCGTTAGCCCTACCTTGGGAACCTTAAGCAATATAGATAAATCACTTGGTGACCCTATTTTCTCGATTCCAACACCATCCACCAATAGTACAGGAACGTTTGTTTACACCTCAAGCAATACGTCTGTAGCCACAGTTTCCGGAAACAGTGTAACGATTGTAGGTACGGGCACAACGACAATTACTGCTACCCAAAATGCATCGGAGGACTATGCACAAGCAAGCACAACTTTTACACTAACAGTTACTAAACCTGCATCTATTCGGATTGTACCTATCGATAAATTAATTGGTGACGCAAACGTAACACTCGCAGCCACTTCAGATTCTCCAGGAGCCATTACTTATTCGGGTTCTGTGGCAAACGTGTTCTCGGTCAGTGGGAGTACTATGACAGTGGGTACCACGGCAGGTACAGGAACGATTACTGTTTCGCAAGCGGCAAGTGGAATTTATGCAGCAACTACGGCAACGATTCCGGTGACTATTTCTGATCCTTCGAAAATTGCGCCAACAATCACTTGGGTTACAGGATACAATAAAACGAAAGGTCAGCCTTCATTTGCGCTTCCTGTTCCGACATCCACCAGCAATGGTACATATACATATTATTCTAGTAATCCGACGGTCGCAACCGTTTCTGGCAATACTGTTTCGATTATAGGTGAAGGCCAAACGACTTTGACTGCGATTCAGGCTAGCACGACAACACATCGTTCGGCTTTAATTAGTGCACCGATGATTGTAGGATTGGTATCTAATACCACCCCTACTTTGAGCGGTTTTACGAATCAAACCAAAACCATTACCGACGGCACCTATACGATAACAGCACCTACTTCCGCGAGCTCGGGAGCGTTTACATACGTCAGCTCAAATCCCGCTGTTGCAACAGTTTCGGGGTCAACCGTAACGCTCGTTGGATTAGGAACAACAGTGATCTCTGCGATTCAAAGTCCAGCGACGGGCTATAATGGAGCAACAAGCTCAGCGACATTAACCGTCCTAAATCCGAATATCCCTATCATAACTTTTGCCCCAAGTGCATCGTGGAGAAGAGGTACGGCGATTACGAATTTATTGCCAACGTTCGTCTCGGGAGCTGCCGCAACCTCTTACAGCATTGCCCCACCTCTCCCAGCAGGATTGAGTTTTAATACATCCACGGGCGAAGTATCCGGAACCCCGCTAACATTAAGTTCAGCGCGCGACTATACAATTACGGCATCCAATGTGGGGGGATCCACTTCCGTAATATCCAATTTTGCTGTATTGGAGCCTGCTCCAGATAGCTTGGCCATTAACGTCCCTAGTATTTATTTATTAGGCCAAGCGATTACTCCAGTTACTCCGACGAATACAGGTGGCGTGGTAAGCAGCTACAGCATAAGTCCGGCCTTACCTGGCGGATTAGTATTTGATCCTGTCACCGGAAGAATTTCAGGTGTTCCAGGGGAATTAAAAACGGCCACAACCTATACAATAACCGCTAGCAATTCAGGGGGTTCTACGACAACAACCTTCACATTGACCGTGAACGATATTGCACCGAGTACTTTGGTTTATGCCTCTCCGATAGTCCTTGAGCGTGGAATAGCCATATCGCCGATTGGTCCAAGTACTTCAGGCGGTGTAATTACAAGTTATAGCATTAGTCCAGCATTATCGGCCGGATTGTCGTTTAATACGTCAACGGGTGTGATATCTGGAACACCTACGGCCGTGACCGCTCGGACAACCTATACGATTGTAGGTTCCAATGTAACGGGTTCATTGACAACTAGTTTAGACATCATTGTGAATGATGCGCCACCAGTGAATTTTACCTATTCAACGCCTCCTATTTTTTACTTAAATACCACAATCACACCGTTGACACCATCAAACAATGGAGGAACACCATCAGGATATTCCATTGCTCCTGCTTTACCCGCAGGATTAAGTTTTAACACGAGCACGGGTGTCATCTCCGGTACACCTACCGCTATCACCCCATCTGCAACGTATGTGGTCACGGCATCAAACTTTGTAGGATCCGTTTCCCAAAATGTCGTGATTGAAGTGAAGGATTATGCTCCTGTGAATTTGGTATATCCTTCAGCGTCGCTTACGGCAACAAAAACGGTGGCGATTAGTCCACTGACTCCAACCGTTGGCGGAGGTGCCGTGATTACCTACACCGTAAGTCCTGCGTTGCCAGCCGGGTTGACAATCAACGCAAGTACCGGAGTGATTTCGGGTACAGCTACGGTATTAAGCCCATCCGCAAATTATACTTTGACCGCCACCAACGGAACAGGTTTCACCACATTCGCCTTAAACATTACCGTGGTAGATGTGGCGCCATCGCAATTAAGTTATGCAACTCCTGTAGGCTTGGTAAGAACCCAAGCCATGACGAGCTTAAGCCCGACCAGCATAGGGGGTACGGTAATTAGCTACGCGGTTACTCCAGCCTTGCCTGCGGGATTATTATTGAACTCAACAACCGGGGTTATTTCCGGTACGCCTACCGCGGTAACCCCGCAAGCGACCTATACCATCACGGCGACCAATACGGGAGGTTCTTCAAGTTTTGGTGCGGTGATTCGTGTCTATGAATTCAACGACCCTAACCTTGATTCCGATGGGGATGGTATTATAGACTCCGCAGATTCGTGTCCTTTGTTATTTGGAACAGCACAATTAAATGGTTGCCCGGTCGATTCTGATGGCGACGGGTATTATGATACAGTGGATGATTGGGACGATGACAATGATGGAATTTTAGATACAGAAGAAAATGCTGCTTGTAATCCGGCTAGTGCATCATGCGATACCGATAGCGACAACATTCCAAACCGCTTGGATTTAGATTCAGATGGCGATGGCATTCAAGATGTTATTGAAGCTGGAGGAACAGACGCCAATACTGATGGAAAAGCTGATGGAACAATCGGAGCACATGGAATTCCTTCTTCGGCCGGAAACGGATTAGCTTCAGTCGATACCGATTCCGATGGAACGGCTAATGCCTATGATCTGGATTCCGATGGAGATACCGTCCTAGATGCCGTTGACCAATGTCGCGTAGTTGCCGGTTCTGTCCTTTTGAATGGTTGCCCGGTTGACTCCGACGGAGACGGCGTGTTTGATACCTTGGGGGATTTGGATGACGATAACGATGGCATTCTGGATACCATAGAAAACGCCGCATGTAACCCATCCAGTGCGACCTGTGATACGGATGCTGATAATATTCCAAACTACTTGGATTTAGATTCGGATGGTGATGGAATCAATGACGTGATTGAGGCGGGTGGAACAGATGCCAACCATGATGGTAAGGCAGATGGTTCTGTCAATGCATCAGGTATACCATCTTCCGCGGGGACAGGAATCACACCTTCCGATATTGATGGGGATGGGCTTCGTAATCCATATGATTTGGAGAGTGATGGTGATGGTGTCTTGGATGCGACGGAGGTCAATGATAATACGAATTCTCTGAATAATTGTTCTTATTTATTGATTCACCGCACGCTTCCTACAAGCAATGCTTGGCAACAAGGGGATTGTGATGGTGACGGCGTTATCAACTTGAATGATACGAATCCGTTATTGGCTCTTGCTCAAAATGACTTCTTTGGTCCTGTCGTTAATGGAAATATTTCAGGAAATGTGATGTCTAATGACGATTTCGTACCTGGCGCGAATATCAGTTTGACTCGTCTTCCAGGTGGGGCAGCTGGAACCGCAACTGGAACGGTTGTTCTCACCCCTACAACGGGCGTACTGAATTATACAGCAGGGTTAAATGAACCAGCGAGTGTGGTGACCATTGGTTATCAAGTATGTAATACGACAACGAGTACCTGTGCTACGGCAACCATATCAGTCCGTATCACGCGTGACAACCCGACGCTTTCGAACTTCCCAGCCATTACGAAAACGATACGCGATGTGGCATTTGCGATCACGCCGCCAACGAGTTCTGCGGGAACCGGCGCGATCACCTATACAAGTAGCAATCCTGCCGTGGCTACCATCAGTGGTAATATGGTGACTATTGTGGGACTCGGGACCACGACGATAACAGCTACCCAAGCACAAGATAATAACTACAATGCGGCGAGCATCACGACGATTATGACGGTGTTGATCGGAGATTCTGATGGGGATGGTGTGCCAGATACCGACGAGCAAGCGCAAGGAACAAATCCGTATGATGCGGGTAGTTTCTTGGATACTGATGGCGATGGCGTGCCGGATTATATTGAAAATCAACAAGGTACGAATCCGAATAATGCAACGAGCTTTTTAGATTCCGATGGCGATGGCGTACCGAATTACGTGGAGCAACATCAGGGAACGAATCCAGCGAATATTTCAAGTTATTTAGATAGCGATGGTGATGGTGTCCCGGATTTTGTGGAAATACGTCAAGGTACTGATCCGAGAAATTCAACAAGTTTCTTGGATACTGACCGTGGAGGTATTGCGGATTATGTGGAAACACGCCAATCGACGAATCCATTGGTCGCTCCAGATACCTTGCATGATGCGGATGGTGATGGTATTCCGGATTATTTGGAAGGATTTGATCCGAATAATCCGGTTGCTTCAACAGATACAGATGGGGATGGTATTCCGGATTATTTGGATACAGATACGGATGGCGATGGCATTCCAGATGCCACAGAATTAACACATGACTCGGATGGGGACGGAGTGCCAGATTATCAAGAGATGCTTGATGGTACAAATGCAAACAACCCAGCTAGCTTCAAGGATTCCGACGGTGATGGGGTTCCGGATTATGTGGAAATCGCACAAGGAACAGATCCTTTCAACCCAACAAGTTATCGTGATAGCGATGGGGATGGGGTACCGGATTATGTAGAGACCCAACAAGGTACAAACCCGAATAACCCAAGTTCATATCGAGATAGCGATGGGGACGGTATTCCGGATTATGTGGAAAGTCGGCAAGGAACAAACCCGAACTCCGCAGGTGACGTGGTAGCAGATAGTGATGGCGATAGTATACCAAACTACATCGAGGGCTACAATAGCCAAAGTCCAAGTGCATCGCGCGATAGTGATGGTGATGGGACGGCGGATTATTTAGATTTGGATTCCGATGGGGATAGTATTCCAGATATTACAGAACGTACGGTGGACGCTGACAGCGATGGCATCATGAATTACCGGGATTTAGATAGTGATAATGATGGTATTTTGGACGCATCAGAAGGTAGCAGCGATTGGGATTCTGATGGTATAGCAAACTATGTTGATACAGATACGGATAACGATTCGATATTTGATGCTTGGGAGGCAGTGGATGATTATCAATATCACCGGGATTACAATGCGGATGGACGATTATCGGTTGCCTCAGGGGCATTCCTCGATGCAAATGCGAATGGTCTCATTGACTATTTGGATCCGCGTGTAGGGGGAAGCCCTCGGAACCTTCAAGATACAGATCGCGACGGAATTCCAGATTATAAAGACACAGATTCGGATGGGGATAGCATCGCCGACTTTTTAGAGAGAACCGAAGACGTGGATCGCGATGCTCTATCGAACTACCGAGATGTGGATGCAGATGGTGATGGGGTAGGCGATAACTTCGAGAAATGGGGTGATGTGGATAACGATGCCCTGCCTAATTACATCGATACGGATTCGGATGGCGACGGAATTCAGGATGCCTGGGAGGGTGCGGAGCGTTGCTGGACATGTACGGATGCTGACAAAATCGATAACAATGGCGATGGCTGGGATGATCGCATTCAGTTTGCTGGATTTAAGCCTAAGGATACCGATCTAGATGGCACATGGGATTTCTTGGATACCGATTCGGATAATGATTGTGTTCCCGATGCGGCCGAGGGCCTAAATGATGTGGATCATGATGGTCAATTCAACTTCCGTGATGGGGATAGTGACAATGACGGTATCCCAGATGCTGTTGAGGCTGTGACCTGCGCAAAACCTGTTGATACGGATGGAGACGGTGCGCGCGATTTTGAAGATTTTGATTCAGATAATGATGGGATGCTTGATTCATTTGAGGTGGGTTCAAATGGATGGATACCCCAAGATTTTGATCGTGACGGCAAGCCAGATTACCGCGATTCTGATTCCGATAATGATGGTATATCTGACCTTGTAGAAGTAGGCGTAACGCCAAGTGTACCTGCTGATACAGACGGGGATGGCACGCCTGATTACCATGATTTAGATTCCGATGCGGATGGTATTTCGGATGCTATTGAGACATCAATGGATACGGATGGGGATGGCACAGCTGATTTCCGTGATTTGGATTCGGATAATGATACAATCCTAGATGTGATTGAAAAAGCAATCGATACGGATGGAGATGGCCTGATGAACTTCCGTGATTTGGATTCCGATAATGATACGATTCTGGATTCAATTGAGAAGGCAATTGATACAGATGGAGATAGTTTAGGTAACTACATTGATACGGATTCCGATGGAGATACCATCCCAGATAGTGTAGAGAAAACGATTGATACAGATGGAGATGGGAAGGCTAATTACATCGATACAGATTCTGATGGAGATAAGATTCCAGATGCCATTGAAGCAGGATTAATACCGGCTACACCGGTAGATACGGATGGAGATTCGCGTCCTGATTACCTGGATTTAGATACAGATAACGATGGTATCCCAGATACGTATGAGGCGGGGATAACCCCTACCGCACCTGCAGATACGGATCGCGATGGCGTTTACAATTTCCGTGATTTGGATTCCGATGGCGATACAATTCCGGATGCGGTGGAGTCTGGCGTGTCGGGAGGTGTTTCATCAAATACAAACGGGGATGACATTTCAAATTACCGTGATTTAGATACGGATGGAGATGGGAAGGCAAACTACACGGATACGGATTCGGATGGAGATGGTATTTTAGATCAGATTGAGGCTGGCAAAGACCCGAATCATCCGGTGGATACCGACAAAGATGGCAAGCCTGACTACGTGGATGTGGATTCCGATAATGACGGCGTTTCAGATAAAGAGGAGGCAAATCTGATGAATGGGGTACCGGCGGATACCGACAAAGATGGCATACCAGATTATTTAGATTTGGATACGGATGGTGATGGTATTTTGGATGCCGTTGAAGATGATTTGAATTATGGTGCGTTGCCAGATTGTGATCACGATGGTATTCCAAACCGTTTGGACAAAGACTCATGTGATACCTATGCGACGCAAGGTTTCTCTCCGAATGGTGATGGCAAAAATGATACGTTCATCATCCCTGGAATTTTAAGTCGGCAGCCAAACCGCATGACGATCATGAATCGTTCAGGCCAGGTGGTTTATGATGTAGAAAACTATAAAAATGATTGGAATGGGCGAAGTTCAGATGGTCAAGAATTACCAGACGGAACCTATTACTATGTATTGGATTTTTATGGAAAATACCCGACGGTTTCGACTTATGTCTACATCAATCGGTTAAAATAAGAATAATATGAAACGAATATATGTGATATTGTTGCTTGCCATGGGAGTGTTGCCGGCCTGGGGACAAGTAGATCCTATTTATAGTTTGTACCGATTTAATCCGCAAAATATTACGCCTTCCCATGTGGGTGGATATGAGGGAACGGAAATTACGGTGATGAATCGCCAGCAGTGGATGGGTATTGAAGGCGCTCCTAAAACGATGGGAATTACGGCTAACATGAAGTGGGGAAAACAAAAAGGCCTTGGGGTAGTAGGCTTGTTAGACGAAGCGGGCCCAATGAAAACGGTACATATAGGCCTTGATTTTGCTTACCATGTTCGCTTAAATGAGCGTTGGTCGTTCGCTGGCGGTATTCGTGGAGGAGTGGGTAACATGAGCCTAAACTTTAATGGGATTCGTGTGCCTCAAGCAGGAGATGAGGCTTTTGCTACGGATCGTTCTACGGGAATGCAAGTGAATACGGGCTGGGGCGTGAAGGTTTACAAAGGGGATGGACTATTTTTCTCTGTATCACAGCCTCGTATGTTTCGTTATGATTTTGGGACATCAGGAGCTGCTTACAAAGACAGTCCTAGTTTTTTCATGATGACAGGGACAAAATGGCCTGTTTCGGAAAAGGTTACTTTATATCCTAGTGCCTTATTTCGTTTAGCTACGGATTTACCAGTTAGCTATGATGTCAATGTGGTGGCGAATATGAATGGGAAATTGGATGCTGGTTTGAGTTATCGTGGCGGAGAGAGCATGGGCATTCGATTAGGTGTACAGATGTCGAAGGTTTTTTACCTAGGCTATGTATATGAATTACCTACATCCCAAATTAGTAAAATGACGAGTCAATCGCATGAGATAGCTCTGCGCGTGCAATTGGCTAAGAAATAGACAGTAAATTTTAGAACACAGAGTAAATAAAGTCATGCGTTGTTAACGCATGACTTTTTTGTTTCTAAGCGTTCTCAATGAATTGAATAATCCAGCGGAAGGGCATGCTGGCATATTTGCGGACGCGCAAATAGCGTTTTACCGGGGCTTTTACAGCAGGTTTAATGTAGTAACAGCTGTATTTCTTTAGTTCTTTGTGACCGTTCGCAATGAGCGCTTGCGCGTAATAATCGAAAAGGCTGGCGACGTCTCCTTTTTCTTGGAAGCTGTAACGGTCTTGGTATTTCGATATTTCGGTTGGTTTTTCGGGGGAATACCCGGAGAAATGGAAGAATATCAAAGGGAAATGATTGTTGACCTGGTAGGGCTCATTATCGTTTGTTATTTGGCGTTCATGCAGGTTCCAATAGGCCATGTTTAACCCAAGGTGTCTGCTGACGAAGACATCTTCATAAAAAATAGGGGCGAAATTCACCCACAATTGATCGACAAACATGCCATTTGCCAAGTCGATGTAGCATTGATCAAACAGCCTATCTTTCCACCATTGCAAGAATTGATGCGTTGTTTTGCTGCGTTTGGTACCAATGAAACCTAGGTTATATAAGCCCGTATTTAATAGACCGCGCTCGTTTGGACTGCAGGCGTCATCCGGATAAGCTTGCAGTGTATGCGGGGTCAAGAAGAGGCTGTGATCTTTCAGGCCGTTTTCAACTTCGGTGAGCGGCTGGTAGATGATGATGTCGGGGTCAAAATAGTGCACAAATTGTGCTTCGGGGTAATTTTGGTAGACATAGTCCAAAAAGTACGGTTTAACGGCCGTATTTAGTTCGGTAATGTCATAACGCGTGCACATCTCGTCGAGGTCTTCTACGCCAATTGTATGTAGTTCTATGAGGGTGTAAGGGGGCAATAGGTTCTTGTCGACCTGCGATGCATCCATTCTGTCCACCAAACCGATTAAAAACGTATAATCGGGATTGTGTTTCATTAGCGAATCGCCGAGTGTTTTGGCTTGGGCGAGGTAGTTAATGGAACAGATGGTGATGACGATTTTTTGCATGCTTCAGATTATCAGTTTCAAAAATACGAAATGTAAATTGAAAATCGTTAGGGCTTTGGCGCCTGGCGTGA
>JACCDW011606932.1_pt1 | contig 27430 bp, 22 predicted proteins | sample 7449781 | NCBI WGS metagenome assembly JACCDW01 (sample SAMN15323449, study PRJNA562643) | freshwater metagenome | isolation source: river surface water | place: USA:Blue River Watershed | collected 2017-08-18
TATACGATTGCAATTCGTGTTGCCTTAAAACTCCCTTTGAGAGAGAGACTACCTTGAGATTTATAATTTGCCATGAATGAATTCGATTTAAAAAAAATGACGATTAGTTTTTAAGGCTAATCGTCATCTTCAAAGATTTTACTAAAAATTACATATTTGCATCACAACGTGCGATGAAGGCATCCAACATATTGATTTGTCCGCCATTACCAGCTGCTTTGTTAGTTGAGCTTTGATATAATTCTTTAGCTTTTTGATAGAACGCTTTAGCTTCTGCATACTTCTTATTCAATTCAAAAGCTTGACCTGCTTTCATATTGATACGAGGAGCAAATGCTTCGTTGTCTGTTGCATCAGCAGCTTGCTTGTAAAGATCCAAACCTTTTTCAGTTTGATTCATTTCCATCGCGATATCGCCTAAAAGCTCGTTCTTAGAAGCAGACATGATATCATCAGGAGCTTTGAAAGCGTCCAAAGCCGATTCTGCTTTTTTGAAATCGCCACCGTTCAAATAGCACACGCCGATGTAGAAATTACAAAGGTTAGCAGCTTTTGTCCAGCCGAACTTATCCTTCACTTTTAGGAAGCCTAAATTTTTACCGCTACCATTCAAAGCTAATTTGAAAGAATCAGCTTCCAACATTTGTTGCGCCCAGAACATTTTCTTTTGCGCTTCGTTTTCACGGTTAGCTACCCAGAAGCGACCACCAATGATTAAAAGAATCGCCAACAATACTCCACCTACCACATAGTTAACTTGCTTACGATTGTTGTGATAATAATGTTCAAATTTAGAGTAGGTACCTACGATTGATTTTTCGATTTCAGTACCAGCATTTTGCTTGTTTTCGTCTGCCATGATTTATAGCGTTTGTTTGTGTTTTTGATTGTATTAGTCTGTGATAAACGGATAGTCTTCTTGTGCGTAGATGTCTTTCAACAACTCATCATCAGAAGGGAATGGAGATTCTTCAGCGAAGCGAACACTTTCGTCGATTTCCGCTTTGATACCGCCATCGATTTCGTCCAATTGCGCTTCGGTAGCGTATTCGCGCTCCAAGATCAAACGACGAACCACTTCTACTGGATCTTTCTGCTTATACTCCTCTACTTCTTCCTTGCTACGATATTTAGCAGGGTCGCTCATAGAATGTCCTTTATAACGGTAGGTCTTGATTTCAAGGAATGTCGGACCAGCACCTGAACGCGCACGGTCAACTGCTTCTTCGATTGCATCGTGAACTGCTTCAGCACTCATACCATCTACTTGTGCAGAAGGCATATCATATGCTAAACCAAGTTTTACGATATCATGCACGTTAGAAGTACGCTCAACAGAAGTTCCCATTGCATATTCATTGTTTTCACAGATGAAGATGACAGGTAGTTTCCAAAGCATCGCCATATTGTAAGTTTCGTGTAAAGCGCCCTGACGAGCAGCTCCATCACCGAACATACAGATACATACGTTATCTGTGCCGTTATATTGTTCTCCGAAGGCAATACCTGCACCGAGTGGAATTTGCGCACCTACGATACCGTGGCCACCAAAGAATTTATGCTCTTTGCTGAAGAAGTGCATAGAGCCTCCTTTTCCTCTGGTACAGCCAGTCGCTTTACCATATAATTCGGCCATACATTCATTCGCGCTCATTCCTTTTGCAAGGGCTAAGCCGTGATCACGATAGGCAGTGATGATTGAATCTTCCGGACGGATAGCGCTCATAATGCCCGCAGCAACGGCTTCCTGACCAATATACAAATGGCAGAAACCACGAATTTTTTGCATGCCATATAATTGGCCTGCTTTCTCTTCGAATTTGCGCATGCGTTGCATCAACTCATACCAGTACAAATAAGTATCCTTACTAAATTTGGCGTTGGCCATATTCATTAGATTTAGGGTTGACAAATGTAATAAATTTTCTCAGGAATTCAGCCTATTTCTCAAAGCTTTTCCGCCACGAATTATGTACCTTTGGATAGGCAATTTATGAAAAAAAGGGTCTTTTTTATTCTGATTTGGCTTTTGCCAATTCTTATGGGTACAGCCCCCTTGCAGGCGCAATGGCTTCGTACTGCCGGAGACGTATTTTCTACAACTCCTTCTAGTCCGATTGCCCGCTATATTGGTAAAAACGACCTCGGTCCGATGCCAATTGATACCGTAATTAATAATGCCTCCGCTACCAAGGGAACGATTAGCTATCAAAATGGGCGATTGCTCTATAATCCCCTTAACGGCGCTAGCGGCTTAGATACTATCCACTTTCAGCTTAGCATTGCTGGTTCGCCTTTTGAAAAAGAACAATGTGTAGCCATTATTGGTAACTACAACTTCTTAGTTTGCCAGGATGATATTGCCAGCTTAATACAGAATGATACTGTTTTAATTGATGTCCATGCGAATGACTTTTCGAAGTTCGCCTATAATACCTTCGTCTCTCAACCGCCCTTGCATGGCGTTTGCCAAATTCTAAATAATCAGATTCAATACATCCCTAGTGCTAATTTTATTGGGAGGGACAGTTTTCAATACTATACTGCACAAAATAGCGCACCATTCGACTCCGCATGGGCATGGGTGCGTATCAGCGTTTGTCCGAATGCCACTCCAATCATCACAAGCTCTGTTCCTCAATTTGGCGGGATGCAGTTGAATGTTATCAATTCAAGCGCTTTACAACTTCCGCTATACTACGGTATAATAAACGATACGAACAATAAAGCATATGGCTATAGTGAGCAGCATGGTGTGAACAGCTATGCGCAAAGCATGTTCTGGAATACGCCTCAAATGAATGGCACGCATATCGGTTGCGTCTATGTTAGCGATAGCAGAGGTTGCAGTTCGCGTACCTGCCTGACTAGTTATATTACAAACTGTAATCCCCCGCCCTCCGCAGCTTTTACTAGCATCTATGACACGATAAATAATCAACTATTCATCAATGCTGCCACGCAAAACAACTCCACCTTACACCATTGGGAGTTAAATTTTCAATCGCCTTACCTAATAAATCCAATTTTCTCTGGCACTAATGCCAGCGATAGTATTCAAAATATTTTATTACCAGGAAATTATACTTTAACGCATATCAGCGCTGACATAAGCATGCAGTGCGCAGATACGTCTATTTATAATTTCCAAATTCAACTTACGCAAGCGGATACTTTTTCAGGCTATGCATTCACCGATTTAAATGTAGATGGCTTGTTTCAAAATGGCGAACCTGCAGCACCTGCTGGAACGATTGTTTGGGTAGCCAATGCGAGTCAGCCTTTGTTTTATCTTAGCCCAGACAATACAGGTTATTTTTCCATCATCTTAAAATCCGACAGTTTAATCTGGGGAACTACCGCAACAAACCTCAATACCATCCAAACCTGTCCGATTCGTCCACTTGTTTATCATACCCCTAAAGGCAAAGGACAATGGAATGTGAAAGGTTTATTATTTGGGCTACACCCTGCGGCCTATCATGTACATGGAAAATTGTATGTTGATTTGAATGGCAATAATAGCATTGATAATGGAGAACCGATTTTAAAAAATCATAGTATTACGATCAAAAACAAATTATTGATTTCAGATTCGGCGGGCATCTATCATTACTTTACTTCGTCGACTAATTCGCTGAATATTATCCCAACTCCGATACAAAATTTCAATGCGAGTACACAGCTGATACAGCCATTTGCAGGCATTTCAGACTACCCTGTTGATATCAGTTATATCCCTTTGAATGCAAGCTTTAGTAATGGCGCCGTCTTAATCACAGCTGATGTGGATAGCGTTTATAATAGTTCTAGAACCTTTGTCCATTTACAAAATTATGGAACGCAAGCACTCACCGGAACCGTACGATTAAGTTATCCCGACTCCGTAAAAATACGTTTCGCCAGCGATTCAGCAATTATCGATAGCGTACACCAAGTGGTTTCATGGAAAATTAATAACCCAATTGCTTGTGCACAGCAGGCCACCATGCATATCTGTTGGAACGCAAATAATCCAAATCAAATATTAAATTTTGAAGCTTGCTTAGTGTTAGACAGTTTGCAATCCGATATCGATACCTTAAACAATCACGATACTTTAGAAGTTCAAGTCATAAATCCTAGGCCGAACAGTAAGTGGGCCTCGCCTGTTGGAAAGGGCCCTGCGCATTCCATTGCTCCTTGGCAAAGCATTCGCTATGTTATCTGTGCAAGAAACCCACTGAATGAGCCAGTGATCAATATTACGATTTTAGACACCTTAGATAAAGATTTAAATTATCGTAGCTGGAAGTTCCTCAACAGCAGCTTCCCACCGTCTTCTGTTAGCTATGAAAACGGCATTGCCACGATTACTTATAATGATATTTTTCAGTTACCTGGAACAAACGGAAGTATTGAATCAACCTTTAAAGTTAATCCTTGGCCTGGTTTGCCAATGCATAAGCAGATTCATAATACCGCTACGATTTATTGGGATAATCTACAGCATACCCATACGAATACTGTATCCCACACGATTGAATATTTCTTAGGAATTACAAACACTGAAAAACACTATCAAATCACTATCTATCCGAATCCTGCGAGCGTGCTTGATCCTATCCATATCAGCTCCGAAACGAGTATAAGCAGCATTAAACTGTTTGCAATGAATGGCGCTTTTATTGGTGAAGAGAAATTAGTCAATGGTAGTTTTACTATTGCGAAGTCGAGATTAAAACCAGGAAGCTATCTAGTACAGCTTTGTGATACAGAAAAGGTTCTAGCAACGAAAACACTTATTCTTGAATAACATGCAGCAACTTGGATTGATTGGTTTTCCATTAGGACATTCTTTTTCTGCGAAGTATTTTAAAGAGAAATTTGAGCGGGAGCATTTGAGCGGTTGGAACTATCAAAACTATCCTTTAGCCACTATTTCCGAACTAGCGCCGCTCTTACAAACTGAAAACTTAAAAGGACTGAACGTTACCATTCCTTATAAAGAAGCGGTACTTGCCTACTGTGAGCAGATTGACGCGAAAGCGGCTGCTGTAGGGGCTGTCAACACTTTAGTGAAAACGAAGGAAGGATGGAAAGGCTATAATACAGATATCATTGGTATAGAAAACAGTTTGCTGCCACTCGTTCGTCCGCATCATCAACAAGCACTCATCTTCGGTACCGGAGGCGCCGCCAAAGCAGTTGCCTACGTCTTGCGGCAGATAGGGGTACATTTTCAATTCGTTTCACGCATGCCTGGTCCACAAGTAATTTCCTATTCCGAACTTTTATTTAACGATCTGCGCAGTCATAAGCTGTGGATCAATACCACGCCGGTCGGACAAGCACCTAATACGGAAGAGGTCCTTCCTATCGACTTCTCACAAATTGGAGAGCAGCATTTATTGTTTGATTTAATTTACAATCCATCGCTCACTTCCTTTTTAAAGCAAGGACAGTTGAAGGGTGCTACGATATTAAATGGGGAGCAGATGTTAGTGGAACAGGCGGAAGCTGCCTTTAAAATTTGGCAAGCAGCAATTTAATGCGGCACTTGTAAATCGTCGGCTACAAGGCCATCACGCAAGCGGATGATGCGACGTGCATGACGCGCAATATCTTCTTCGTGTGTAACTAGAATAATCGTATTTCCATTGGCATGTATCTTTTCAAATACCTGCATAATTTCTAAGGACGTCTTCGTATCTAAGTTTCCGGTAGGCTCATCCGCTAAAATGATAGATGGATTATTGACAAGGCTACGAGCGATGGCTACACGCTGAATCTGACCACCAGAAAGCTCATTAGGCTTATGATGTGCTCGATCTTTCAATCCTACTGCTTCAATTTTCTCCCACACAATCGCATCGCGTTCGGCACGAGGTACTCCGGCATAGACTAATGGAAGAGCAACATTTTCGAATGCTGTCAGACGAGGAAGCAAGTTAAAAGATTGAAATACGAAACCGATTTCTTTGTTGCGCAAGCGAGCGAGTTCATTTTCACTTGCCTTGCTGATCGCCTGTCCGTTGATATAATATTCGCCCGAACTAGGACGATCCAAACAGCCTAAAATATTCATGAGTGTCGACTTCCCACTACCACTAGGGCCCATGAGTGCGACATATTCATTTTTCTGGATATCGAGTGTAATGCCTTTTAAAACGGGGACCGCAGTCTTCCCGAGATAATATTCCTTGACGATATTTTCTAAAGTGATTACAGCCACGCTTATTTCTTTGTAAGAACTTTAGGCACTTTAAAATAGTCGGAATCCTTACTAGGCGCATTTTTCAAAGCATCCGCTTTAGTGATGGTTTGTTCTTGAACATCCGGACGAGCGACGCTCCAATCCTCGTTCATATACACTAAAGGTTCAACACCTGTGGTATCTAATTTTTGCAATTGCTCCACAAAAGCAAAGATCTTATTAAGGTCGTCCTGAATGGCGCCTTGTTCTTGCTCATTAAACTCTAAGCGAGCTAGATGACTTAAACGATCGATGAGGTCTTTATCTGCTTTCATACAATTCTTTACTACAAAGTACGTTAATTTTTGGGAAAGTCTTATTTCTTCGCGGCTTCCTTTTTCTTAATTCGTTCTAATGCCGATTTCGCCTTCTGTTCTAGTCCATTTTTAAAGTCGACATTTTTAGAATCGATACAAGCTTGAAGATATTTTTTGGCTTTGGGGAGATCTCCTTTTTCTTCATAGATTAGTCCGAGGTTGAGGGCTGCACTCGCTTCAAACCATTGTGGCAAGCCGGCTCCAAGCAGCATTGCTGTTTCGAAATAAGGAATAGCTTTATCTACTTGTCCCCATTCTTGATAGATTCTACCTGCTCGATAGACAAATTCAGCTTGTTCTTTTTTTGCTTTGAATTCATTGGATTTATGACCCGCGAGTTCGTTGATCGCTTTCTGATAATAGCCTCCATCGCAGAGCAAACGTGCACGCAGCAATAATACATTTGGGATATCCTTAGCTTCCGCCTCGCGAAGTGCCTGACGATCGGCGTCGACTTCGGTATGACCGATAGTTTTAACGCGAGCCATATTCTTTTTAAAACCTTCGTTATCGCCTTTTAATAAGCGACTCCAGGCTATTTTCTGACATGCATCTTTAAGAAAGTTACGACGTGATTTATCTTTTAGAAAGCGTTCGAAATAGGTCTCTGCATCTGGATCTAAGCGACGCAACTTACCCATTCCGGTGAGATAATCGAGGTAGACAAAAGGGGTATACGCCGCTCCCTTCGGTCGCGCGTTTAAGACATTCAAACCTTCTTCATTATAGTTATTGGCGTAAGCCACGACAGTCGCTAAATAGGTATAAAGTAAGTTATCTGGATGTTGCTGCTGAAGAGCTTTTGCTTCAGCCCAGGCTTTTTTCTTTTCATTCGACATGTACAAAAGACCATAGACATAGATAAAGTCGAGCTCTTCGGCACAATAGAAGTTGTTCTTTTTTACAAAGGCTTTCGCTTGATATAGTTCGCGCATACCTTGTTCTAAATTACCTTCATAGCCCATCAAATTGACTGCCCAACGATATTTGGCAGGAACGGTTCCGATCAGACAATGCATGAGTCCTAATCCGATTAAATTCGGAGCGAAGCCAGGATATTTACGTCTATTATCTTCTAGTTGACTGTAAGCCTTCTGTACATGATAACCAGCCGACATGAGTTCGCCCATTTTCGCTTGGCAGACGGCGAGTTCCAATTGCATTTGCGCCATGAGGTAGAGGCGCATAGGTGCTTTAGGATCCGTCTTTTCTATACGTTCATAGTTCTTATCGAAGTTGGCCTCTACGATCCTAAAATCCGCTTCGCGTTCTTCGATAAAGAAGCGCATGAAATCGGCATTGTGACGAAGGTAGCCGTTGACAGCATTGTCCTTTTCCGATTTTTCGAAGGCGGCTAATGCTGCAGGTACATTGTTAAGACGTAGGGAGATAATTTCCGCATAGACCTTTCTTGCGGCAGGTGTAAACTCAATGGAGAGGTGTGCTTGAGCCTTACTGAAAATAAGAATGCTCCCAATAAAAATTGGAAGCATTCTGAGGAAAATATTTCGCGGAGATAACCGCATAAACTTATTGAGCCAATGATTCGTCTACCAAAATACGACCGCAATGTTCGCACAAGATCACCTTACGGTGTTGACGAATTTCGATCTGACGTTGCGGCGGGATACGGTTGAAGCAACCACCACAAGCATCACGTTGAACAGTCACTACCGCAAGACCGTTTTTGTAGTTACGACGAATTTTGTCATAACCCATTAACAAACGCTCTTCAATCGTAACACGTGCTTCTTTCGCTTGTTCGTTTAATTCAAATTCTTCAGCTTCTGTTTCAGAGATTACGTTCTCTAATTCAGACTTTTTAGTCTTTAAGAATTTCTCTTTATCCTTGATATTCTTTTGCGCTTCTTCTAGAGCAGTTTGTTTAGCACTCACTGTTTCTACGTAATCCTTCGCACGCTTTTCGTTTAGTTGAGACTCCAACTTCGCCATTTCGATTTCTTTAGAAAGTGCATCGAATTCACGGTTGTTCTTAACGTTATCTTGTTGTTTTTCGTACTTCTTCACTTGAGCTTCTGCCTCTTTCTTTGCTGCTTTGTAGTTAGCAATTACTTGTTCAGCGTCCGCTAAATCTTGTTCCAAATGGGCGATACGAGTTTTCAAACCTTCTAATTCATCCTCCAAATCTCTTACTTCCATTGGCAATTCGCCGCGGATGGTTTTGATTTCGTTGATTTTAGCATCGATTTGTTGCAAGGTGAACAAAGCATGCAATTTTTCTTCAACGGGGATTTCTTTTTGGACAGCCATTATAGAAAATTTATAGGATTAGTATTGATTGAGCTAATTTGGAGGGCGAAGATAGGAAATTTTTCTCTAATTATTCGTTCAAATATAGCGTAAGTATATTGTTCACTCTCGAAATGCCCTATATCAGCCAAAAGTAATTGATTATCAGCATCAAAAAACTCATGATATTTAATATCTGCCGTCACATAAACATCGGCTCCGGCACTTTTAGCCGTCTCGATTAAAAAGCTACCTGATCCACCACAAAGGGCGATTTTTTGAACCTTTTTACCTAAAACAGGGGTATATTTTAGTGTTTTTAGCTGAAAAACGACCTTTAACTGCTCTAAAAAGCTAATTTCATCCATCGGCTCCGCCAGATTTCCGATTACGCCCAGTCCTACTTCACTATATTCATTTTTCACGGGATGGATTTCATAGGCCGGCTCCTCATAAGGATGATTTGCCTTCATCGCAGCTATCACCATTCCTAAGCGCGCATTATCGACAATCACCTCTACTTTCTCTTCGGGTTCGGTATGCCACTCCCCTTTTTTACCTACAAAAGGCTGCGCTTGTTCGTTGGCACGAAAGCGTCCTTCCCCCATGCTACTAAAGCTACAACTGTCGTAGTCACCGATTTTACCAGCGCCTGCGGCAGCGAGTGCCTCACGGAGGGCGTCTGCACTTGCTTTAGGAATATAGGTCACCAATTTATTCAAATGACCGCTTTCTGCCTTTAATATGCGAGTGTCGGTCAATCCTAAACGATTGGCCATTTCGAAGCTCACGCCACCCTTTACCTTATCAAGATTTGTATGACAGGCATAGATTGCTATTTTATTTTCGATTGCCTTTAATAAGGTACGCTCCACATAATTCTTTCCAGTAAACTGTTTCAGTCCTTTGAAAACAATCGGATGATGCGCGATTATTAAATTACAATCCTTTGCAATCGCCTCGTCGATAACTGCTTCGGTACAATCTAATGTCAGCAAAGCACCATGGATAGGCATTTCTGGTCTTCCATAGATCAGTCCGCTGTTATCATACGACTCTTGATAGACGCGCGGAGCGAAGTCTTCAATGGCCGTCATAATATCGCGTAAGAGTATCGACATAATAAAAATTTAAGCGGGTTGATCTGGCACATCCATCATGAGGAAGGCTTTGATAAAACCGTCGAGATCTCCATCTAGAACAGGTTGTACGTTACCAACTTCATAATCTGTGCGATGATCTTTGATCAATTTATAAGGATGCAAAACATAGGAACGTATTTGCGAGCCCCATTCAATTTTCTTTTTCGTAGAGTTGAGTTTATCTCTTTCTTCGTTACGCTTACGAAGTTCTAGTTCATAGAGCTGGCTCTTCAACATTTTCATTGCGCGTTCGCGGTTGCCCATCTGAGAGCGTTCTACCTGACAAACGACTACGATACCTGTTGGCTTGTGTGTCAACTGTACTTTCGTTTCTACCTTATTGACGTTCTGTCCGCCGGCGCCGCCGCTTCGCGAGGTTTGCAGCTCGATATCGGCTTCGTTGATTTCAATTTCGATTGTATCATCGACCATGGGATAGACGAATACGGAGACGAAAGAGGTATGGCGACGAGCGTTGGAGTCGAATGGCGAGATGCGAACCAATCGGTGCACCCCACTTTCGCTTTTCAAGAATCCATAGGCGAATTCCCCTTCGATTTCGAGGGTCACAGATTTTACGCCGGCGACATCTCCATCTTGAAGATCTGCTTCTGTTACCTTATAGCCTTTCTGTTCGGCGAAGCGCAAATACATACGCATCAACATAGAAGCCCAGTCGCAACTTTCCGTTCCGCCGGCACCTGCATTGATGGTAAGCACGCAACCCATCGCATCTTCCGATTTGTCGAGTGTGGCTTTGAATTGTAAGTCTTCGATTTCGTTAATCGCCTTTTGATAGGCTGCATCCACTTCTTCCTCCGTCACATCACCGGCTTGTTGAAAGTCGTAAAGCACGGCTACGTCATCTACTGCAGTCTGCGTTTGGTTATAGGCGTTGATCCAGAAAAGCTCTGTTTTGATCGATTTCATGATGCCTTCTGCACGCTTAGCATCCGACCAGAAGTCGGGTGCTAAGGTGAGGGCTTGTTCTTGACGATGTTTATCGACACGAGTGTCGATGTCAAAGAAACCGCTTTAAAGCCGCGGTGCGCTCCTGTATATGTTTCAGGTTATCTGCTGTCATTCAATAAAATTATTTAAACGCGTTGATACCAGTCACATCCATACCAGTGATTAGTAAATGGATATCGTGTGTACCTTCATACGTCACTACTGATTCTAAGTTCATCATATGACGCATAATGCTGAATTCTCCGGTGATACCCATACCACCGTGGATTTGACGAGCTTCGCGCGCCACGTTCAACGCCAATTCTACGCTATTACGTTTAGCCATAGAGATTTGTGCAGGGGTTGCACGGTTCTCATTTTTCAAAGTACCCAAACGCCACATCAACAATTGCGCTTTCGTGATCTCGGTGATCATTTCAGCCAATTTCTTTTGTGTCAATTGGAAACCAGCGATAGGCTTACCAAACTGCACGCGATCTTTTGCATAACGCAAGGCAGAATCGTAACAGTCTAATGCCGAACCTAAAGCACCCCAAGCGATACCATAACGTGCAGAGCTCAAGCAACCTAATGGTCCTTTCAAACCTTTCACGTTTGGCAAGATATTTTCTTTTGGAACTTTTACATTATCGAAAACCAATTCTCCGGTAGCTGAAGCGCGTAAGCTCCATTTGCCGTGTGTTTCAGGCGTTGTAAAGCCTTCCATACCGCGTTCTACGATCAAACCTTGGATTTCACCTGCTTCATTTTTCGCCCAAACAACAGCTACTTGTGCGAACGGAGCGTTAGAGATCCACATTTTCGCACCATTCAAAATCACATGGTCGCCAGCATCTTTGAAATTGGTAACCATCGACCCTGGATCGGAGCCGTAGTTAGGTTCGGTAAGACCGAAACAACCCAACCATTCACCAGAAGCCAGTTTTGGCAAATACTTACGACGTTGCTCTTCAGAGCCATACGCGTAGATAGGATACATTACCAAAGAACCTTGTACAGAAGCCGTTGAACGGATGCCGCTGTCACAACGTTCTAATTCCATCATCATCAAACCGTAGGAGATTTGATCTAATCCGCCTCCACCGTATTCCACAGGGATCGTCGGACCAAAGCAACCCATTTCGCCTAAGCGTTTTACCAAATGTTGTGGGAACTTCGCTTGTTGAGCGTAATCTTCGATGATAGGACTGATTTCAGCTTTTACGAAATCGCGAACAGATTGGCGGATCAGCTTATGCTCTTCCGTCAATAATTCATCCATCAAATAATAATCGTGGTATTGAAACTTATCGGTGTACATAGTAAAAGGTTTAAATGTATTATTCAGCTAAGTATTTGAAGAAATAAGGAATGGTTTCGATGCCTTTGAAGTAGTTGAAGACATGATAGTGTTCGTTTGGAGAGTGCAATGCATCGCTATCCAAGCCGAAGCCCATCAAAACTGTTTTCAAACCAAGCACTTCTTCGAACAAGGCAACGATAGGAATTGAACCGCCTCCACGTGTTGGGATTGGCGCCTTTCCGAACGTTGTTTCGATGGCACGGTGAGCTGCTTTATAGGCTTTAGAATCTGTAGGTGTTACCACAGGTTCGCCACCATGATGCGCTGTAACTTTCACTTTTACGGTATTCGGAGCGATTGCTTCGAAATGTTTGGTGAACAAAGCAGCGATTTCATCAGAGCTTTGATTAGGTACTAAACGCATAGAGATTTTTGCGAAGGCTTTAGAAGGCAATACCGTCTTAGCACCTTCTCCTGTATAACCACCCCAGATACCATTTAGTTCTAAGGTAGGACGGATTCCGGTGCGTTCGATGCTGCTATAGCCTTTCTCGCCCCACAAAGATTCAACGCCTAGGTCTTTTGCATATTCAGCATCATCCCAAGGTGTCTTCGCCATTTCAGCGCGTTCTTCTGCAGAAAGATTCACTACTTTATCATAAAATCCTTGAACGGTGATATGATTATTTTCATCATGGCAAGAAGCGATCATTTTTGCCAAAACAGTGATTGGATTGGCAACTGCGCCACCATATACACCACTATGTAAATCGCGATTCGGACCAGTTACTTCCACTTCCATATAAGCCAAGCCACGTAAACCAACTTCGATAGAAGGGTTTTCCATAGAAAGCATAGAAGTATCTGAAACCAATACTAGATCGGATTTTAAACGCTCTTTATTTTCGCGAAGGAAGGTACCCAAATTGCTGCTACCCACTTCTTCTTCTCCTTCGATCATGAATTTTAGGTTACAGGTCATCGTATTCGTACGCATCATCGTTTCGAATGCTTTGACATGCATGTAGAACTGTCCTTTATCGTCGGCGCTACCGCGAGCGTAGATTTTTCCATCGCGGATGGTAGGCTCGAACGGAGGCGTGTGCCACAATTCTAATGGATCAGCAGGTTGAACGTCGTAGTGACCATAAACCAAAACGGTAGGCCAAGCGGCATTCATTATTTTTTCACCATAGACAATTGGATGTCCGGCTGTTTTACAAATTTCAACTTTATCAGCACCTGCTTCACGTAGACGAGCAGCTACTTCTTCGGCACAACGTTCAGTGTCGGCGTTAAAACGGCTGTCGGCACTTACAGATGGGATGCGCAACAAATCCATCAATTCATTGAGGAAACGATCTTTGTTTTCCTCCTGGTAATTTTTCCAAGCTTCCATTTTATTGGGTAATTTAGGACGATAAAGGTAGCAAATTTCTCCCTTTTTAGAAGGAATTTTGGGCAAAGCTTGTGCTTTTGTCTTACTTTTGCACTTCTTGTTTAAACATATATCAGATTATGGCTAAAAGAACTAAAATCAAAGACATTCTTGCTTCCGAGCAGCACGACTATCAGGCAACGGTAATGGGATGGGTACGTACTTTTCGTAACAACCAATTTATCGCATTAAATGACGGTAGCACGAACGCTAACTTGCAGATTGTCGTTGATTTTAATACGATGGAAGAGGCTACGTTAAAGCGTATCACGACAGGTGCGGCCTTATCTATTGCGGGTAAAATTGTCCCTTCACAAGGTAAAGGACAGAAGTATGAACTTATCTGTGAAAACTTAGAAATATTAGGTGATTGTGATGCGGAGAAATTCCCGTTACAACCGAAAAAACACTCTTTGGAATTCCTTCGCGAGATTGCGCATTTGCGTTTCCGTACGAATACCTTCGGAGCGATCAACCGCGTTCGTAATACCCTTTCTTACGCTATTCACGAGTATTTTCAAAGCCGTGGCTTTGTCTATTTACATACACCTGTTATCACCGCTTCCGATGCGGAAGGTGCTGGACAGATGTTCAGTGTTTCTGTTCTGGATAAAAACAACCCGCCACGTAACGAAGACGGGAGTATCAACTATAAAGAAGATTTCTTTGGTCGCGCTACCAACCTTACCGTTTCTGGTCAGTTGGAAGCAGAATTAGGTGCGATGGCTTTGAGTGAAGTCTATACGTTCGGACCAACATTCCGTGCTGAGAATTCGAATACTACGCGTCACTTGGCAGAATTTTGGATGATCGAACCAGAAGTTGCGTTTAATGATTTGAACGACAATATGGATTTGGCAGAAGGTTTGTTGAAATTCTGTATTGAACAGGCGATGTCGAAGAATGCGGATGATTTGGCGTTCTTAGATCAACGTTTGGCAGAAGAAGAGAAGCAAAAGCCGATGAACGAGCGCAGTGAAATGGGGCTTTTAGAAAGTTTACAATTTGTAGCCAATAACGAATTCGTTCGTTTGACTTATACCGAAGCGATTGATATTTTACGTGAGTCAACGCCTAACAAAAAGAAGAAGTTCGCCTATCCTGTTGATGCGTGGGGTGTTGATTTACAAAGTGAGCACGAGCGTTATTTAGTAGAGAAGCATTTCAAACGTCCGGTAATTTTAACAGACTATCCAAAAGATATCAAAGCTTTCTACATGCGCATGAACGAAGACGGTAAGACCGTTCGCGCAATGGATATTTTGTTCCCTGGCATCGGCGAGATCGTTGGTGGCAGTCAGCGTGAAGAGCGTTTACATTTGCTCGAGCAACGTATGGAAGAGATGCATATCCCTGCCGAAGAGATGTACTGGTATTTGGATACACGCCGTTTCGGTACTTGTCCGCATGCCGGCTTTGGCTTAGGCTTCGAGCGTTTGGTATTATTCGTTACAGGTATGGGTAATATCCGCGACGTGATTCCATTCCCACGTTATCCGAAGAATGCAGCTTTTTAATGAATAATGAATAATTAGTGATGAATAATTTAAAAGATCATTCATCATTCATCATTCATCATTCATCATTCATTATTCATCATTCGTTATCGATTCCTATTATCCACCAAGATAATTTCTACGCGGCGGTTGCGGGCGCGGCCTTGGTCGTTGGTATTGTCGCCGAGAGGGCGTTCGAAATTGAAGCCAGCGATACGGAAGTTTTTCTGCAAAGCACCTTGTGCGATCATTAGATTCATCACGGCTTGTGAGCGATGTTCAGACAGCTTTTGATTATACTCCTTATTACCTTGATTGTCGGTATAGCCGTAGAGTTCGATGGTGTAGAAGGGATTACGTTTGATGTATTGTGCTAGCTCGGTAAGTCGTGTACGGGAAGTATCTGGCACCACATAAGAATCTGATTCGAAGTTGACATTGGTGATTTGGAAGCTTGCGGCTTCGGCTTCGTCGATCGAGTCTTTACGTTCCTCTTGTGTGAGCACCTTCGGCTTCGGTGGCCATCCGCCGTACATCAAACTATCGAAATTTATTTTTGCGTGTAGGTCGGCGTACTCTTTAAAGCGTGGCATTTTAGTATCCTTCTTCGAAGAGAAAGTGCCGGCAGAAAGGAATACACCGCTATCATAGCTATTATCACCGATATCTCCGATCGCGATTTTGATATGGTACACTTGATAAGGCTGCACATAACACCAAGCGGTGAGCACCTTTGTAAAGCCGTCGTATTGGAGGTTCTGCCATAAAGCAGGATTGATTTTTTTCTGCTTACGCACGTTGATTTTAAAATTCAACTGCACTTCAGAAACTTCCTTTTTCTGACCCGACTTGGTCGTCATGGTCTTCAAAACCTTTATGGGCTTTGCATTAGTAAAAAAGTCATTATCGACAAAGACCTGCTTGTTCAACTTATAATTGATAGAGTTGATCGTCACGGGTGTAACAGAGAGTGGCAGGGTTGCAAGATTTTTATTGTTGTACTTCGGTCCTTTAAGAAAGAAACCGAATACGTCATTATAACGCGAATCGACATATTCAGGATATTCTTCGCTACCGAAGCAGTATTCGAAAGAAACCTTATTATCGAAGGGTACAAAATCGAATTCCAATACAGCCACATCGTAGGAAAGGTTATGTGCTACGCGATTTAAATCTTTATCTCCTTTATATCTTTTTAAAGTGGCGGGATTGCTAAAAGCGGTAGTCATGTAAGGATAATCATTCGGACCAATAGCATCGAATACATTCCCAGTAGAGAGCATGATTCCTTCTTTTAATTCTAGGGGCAATCCTGCATCTGCCTTATAGCGTGCAATCGCAAGAGGATGTCCGGTATAGGTTACTTTCCCCACATACATTCCTTGTCCGACTAATAGCTTTTTTACGAGCTCTACCGGACTCATAGAAGTATCGATATGTAAGAGTAAGGGAGCGGAAGGACTAGCCGGGCGAGGGTTATTCGCATGGTTGGTTTGCGCCTTCGTGAGAGAGCTGAAAAACAGTAATAAGAAAAGTATGTAACGGAGACGCATTATTCTAGTATACGTCAAAGGTCGGGGAAAAATGTCAATGCAAGGCAAAAGAGAATGAACACTGAAGCGTGCAATTGTATACAGCCTCCACTACTCTCTCTCTGGCGTTTCTTCCACTGAATCTTTGTCGGCTGCTTTTACTTTAAACTTCGTTTTCAAAAGCACTTTCACGTCCTTTCCCGTTCCTGAAGTCATTGTTAACTCATAGGTTCCTTCCGTAAGGAAGGACTCATATAAACGATCCTTTAGGTACGAATTAATATTGTTCGACAAATTATAATCCCATTTATTATAGCCTTCTTTACAATTCAACAAAGACTCATACACTAAACCAGGTTTTTTAGTCAACAGCACAATGCGCACATTTACTTGATTGGTATTCGCTCCTGTAGGCACAGCAAAAGCAAATGACAGGTTCGGTTTTGGCACACGCTCGTTCCAAGATTTTTGTTGTCCCCAACGGCTATTGTACTCGATAGAATCGGTGGTATGCAGCCAAACGAAATTATGCTGTTGGTTGGCAGTGAGCATTTTTTCTAGCTGTTTAATATCCAATTTATACAAAGAGCGTCCGTGTGTGCCGACAATCATCTCCCCTTCTCTTTCTTGAATAGCCATATCATGTACTGCGACACGTGGCATGCTAGAGATAGGCGTATAATCTAAAGCCGTTAGATTGACATAAAGTCCGTTGTCACTAGCGACATAAATCATTCCTTCATTCTTTGTATCCTCTTTTACTTTATTCAACGATTCCATCGGAAGATTTCCTGCAATGCTTTTGAAGGTATTTCCATAATCATCAGATTGAAATAAATACGGCGCAAAATCATCAAACTGAAAACCACTTAAAGCTACATATACACGAGCAGGATTGAATTTGCTGGCGGTGACACACATCACTCTTAAGTTATTTGCAGCTGGGATGTTTGCGCGAATATCTTGCATTTGAAAACCGCCATCTTTGGATACCCACAGATTTCCATCATCGGTTCCAACATATAAAACTCCATATTGCAATGGCGACTCCGACATCGTACAAATCGTTCCGTAAGGGACATCGCCGGCTCTTTTACCTTTCGTCAAATCATTTGTTAGCACTTTCATTTCCTTACCTTGTTGCAAAGAGATATGCAGACGATTACTTCCCATATACAAAATATCTTTATTGTATTTAGAAAGCAGAATTGGGGTCTGCCAACAGAAACGTAAAGGCTCCTCACCCATTTCAATACTCGGATGAATATGGTTTTCGTAGTTCGGATTAGTTGTGTTCAATTTAAAATAATGACCGAATTGATAACCTGTATAGACTGTTTGATTATCGCGTGTGTCTACTTGCACTTGCATGCCATCTCCTCCTAATAAGCGTTTGTAAGGATAATGACCTTCTTCATGCCAGGCAACACTTTCGTTGGCACGACTTGGTCCGACCCATACGCCGTTATCTTGCAAACCCCCATACACACGATAGGGCTTCGCATCATCGACAGCGACCGCATAGAACTGTCCTACCGAAGGCGTATTACACTTTATCCAATGGGCTCCTGCATCATAAGAGATATTTAGTCCGCCATCATTTCCATTAATCAGATGTTTGTCGTTATTTGGATCAATCCATAGAACGTGATGATCCGCATGCTGATTATCTCCGTTGATATCCGCGAATTGGCGTCCTTGATCTTTCGATTGAATAAGGGTAACACCTAACACATAGACCATGCTATCATTTTTAGGCGAGGTATAAACTTTACCAAAATAGTAACCATAGGTATTGAAAACGCCATCCAAATATTGTTCGTTCATTTTATGCCAATGCTTGCCTCCGTCTTCGCTACGATAGACTTCTGCGCCAATAACAGGGGTATCATACAAATCATTATCAGCATCACTTACATAATTAGCCACTACTGCTGGCGTCCAAATTCCTTGCTCGATTTTAGTACGAATGAATCGATAGCTATATTGCTTAGGGACTTCGTTATCGTTTAAGAACGTAACAATTTTTGTAGAATCATATTTTAGAAATTCTTCACGGGTCATTTTACGTAATTCGCTTGCTTTCAACTTTGGATTAGCTGAAGCTTTAGGCGTTTGATACGCTTGATTATCTAATACGGCGTACCAAATATTCGGCTTCGACACACAAACACTCAAGCCCATACGTCCGACTAGATCGCCTTGTGGAAGGCCGTTGTTAGCTTGTTTGGCCCAGGTACGTCCTTCGTCATTTGATTCATAAATGGCACTTGCTTTACCACTCTCTACAAAATTCCAAGGATAACGTTCGCGATGCCAAGCCGTCGCTAAATAGCGTTTTGCTTGACTAGGATCTTGATGTATTTCCATCACACCTGTCAATGAATCGATGAAGAGCGTTTGCTTCCAGCTTCCATTTTCATAACGAAAAATTCCGCGCTCTGCATTGGGTGTGTATAGATGTCCCATAGAAGCGACGAGCAAGCTAGGACTTTCTGCAGGAAGGACTTTTACTGTCCCTATATGATGTGCATCCCGCAAGCCGATATTGCTCCAGCTCTTTCCCCAATCACTAGAAAAATAAATACCTGTACCTGCATAAGAGCTACGACTCGAATTATTTTCTCCCGTACCTACATAAATATAACGATGTGCCCAATCTACATCGATATCACCGATAGTGATTGATGCTTGATGATCGAATATGGGCGAAAAGCTTTGACCGTTATTATTCGAATAGAACAAGCCTCCAGAGGCGTAAGCAACGAGAAATTCGGTTGAATTCGTTGGATTAACAGCGATGTCTACAATACGACCGCCCATAACGGAGGGACCGATATTTTCAACTGGAAAATCACTGAGTCGTGTATAATTTGTTTTTAGCAATTCTTCTTGTAATTGCTGATAGCGTTGCTCTTGCGCCCAAGCAGTGCTTGCTGAAAACAAAAGGAAGCCGAGAATGAATTGTGTATAGCGATTATTCATAATTATTCAGATACAATTAAGTTGGTAAAGTTAAAGCTATCTCCGTCAAATAAGCCTTTATCCGACAATTTAAGATGCGGGATTACAAGCAAAGCCATAAAGGATAAGGTCATGAAAGGTGCATCTAATTTGGAACCCAATTCTTTCGCTAGTAAATCAAGCTTTGCATATTGTGCGGCCACTATCTCAGCAGGCTCGGTGCTCATCAAACCTGCGAGTGGAAGCGGCAAAGCATGTACTTCCCCATTAGACACTACATTGACGCCACCTTGCGATTCCATGAGTTGATTAATTGAAGCGAGAATAGATGCGTCATCTACACCAACAACGATGATATTATGAGAATCGTGCGCAACGGTACTTCCAATAGCTCCTGCTTGTAAGCCGAAGTTTTTGATATAGGCGATTGCTGCTTTACTATGGCTATAACGATTGATACAAACCATTTTCAAGACATCTTGCGAAGGGTCGCATTGTACGATACCGTTTATAACCGGCAAGGTGCTAATGATGGAATTCGTGATAAGCTGACCATTTAAGGCTTCGATACATTTGACTTGGACGCTTGAATTTTCTGAAGACGTTTGCACCTGTATTTCAGCAATATCTACTGGGCGGGAGGCGAAGGCGTTGATTGGTGTTTCAGAGATATAATTCAAAGTAGATTTTCCTTCTTTCGCCAATAGTTCGCCAGCTTTATAGGTAGCCAAACATTCCATTGTTTCGAAATCTTTGATTAGGATAAAGTCAGCGTTTTCTCCGACACGTGCTTGTCCGATGGGTAGATTATAGTGATTGATAGCGTTGATGCTAGCAGCTCGTAGGACGGCGAATAAATTCTTCTTTGCTTCTAATGCTCTTTTCACCAAGAGGTTGACATGACCGACCACTAAAGAATCGGGGTGTTTGTCATCACTACAGAACATTAATTTATCCTGATAGGCGGGATTATCGAAGAGTGGCAAAAGGGCGTCTAAGTTTTTAGCAGCGCTGCCTTCTCTTATGAGGATCTTCATACCTAACGCGAGCTTTTCTTCTGCTTCCGCGAGGGTAAAACATTCATGGTCGGTAGAGATACCTGCGTCGACATATTTTTTCAATGCATCGCCTGAAAGTCCGGGTGCATGGCCATCGACGGGTTTATTGTAATGATGGGCTAATTTGATTTTAGCTAAAACTTCTGGATCGTCATAGACTACGCCGGGGAAGTTCATCATCTCAGTGAGATAATAGATATCGTCGCGTTGTAGCAATTGCTCTACTGCATCGGGATCGAGATGAGCGCCAGCGGTTTCGAAGTTCGTTGCCGGGACGCAGCTCGGTGCTCCGAACGCAATTAGCATTGGCGTTTTGGCTGCATTATCCAACATATACTCCACGCCTTTCACCCCTAAAACATTCGCAATTTCATGCGGATCACTGACAGTAGCTAAGGTGCCGTGCGTGACGGCGATACGTGCAAATTCAGCAGGAAGTAGCATCGAGCTTTCGATGTGCACATGCGCATCAACAAAGCCAGGCATCAGCAAAGGTGCATCAGAGGGCACCTCTGCCCTATTAATGCCCATAATCTTTCCATGGTCGACTTGGACAATGGCAGGAAAAATTTCATTTTTTTCAAGATCGATATAACGAACCGCGAGGGAGAATGAATGCATTACGCAAATTAATCAATTCCCTGAAGAGAGCGAAAACGAAACTTATTTAATATGCTCCATAATCGTCGCTTCGTCAGTCAAACCGATGTTCGACCAAACCATCTCTCCGTTATGGTAAATCTCGACGTAAGGAATGCTGCTCACTTGCTTTGCATTCGCCAAATCACTATTCTCATCTACGTCGATCTCAATCAATTTAATTTTAGCAGCGTTCTTTTGCGCAATCGCTTCTAAGATGGGCTTCAGTTTTTTACATGGTCCACACCAAGTTGCGTTGAAGTCGATAATCACATATTCCTTTCCAGCTCCTTTGATAGCGGCGTTGAAGTCAGACATAGACATCCCTTTCTTCGGAGCAGCATCTCCTGGCATAACCTGTGCTTTGTTCGCATTGCGCCACGCTAACATACCGCCTTCCAAATTATAAACGGTACTGAATCCCCACGACTGCATATCCTCCAAGGCATGTCCGCTTCTACCGCCTGAAAGGCAATAAATAAATACGGGACGTGCTTTATCAAGAGCTTCAATTTTCTTTTGGAAATCGTCTGCACTATAATCGATATTGATGGCGCCAGGAATGATTCCTCCCGCCACTTCTCCCGGTGTACGCACATCGACAATCTGCGCATCTGGTGTTTGCTTCAACAAAGCCTCATACGCATCAACACTAATTGTTTTTGCGATACCTGTTGCTGTTTTATCGCCTGCATTCGCACAAGACAATAATCCGAAGACCGCTGTAAAAAGAAATGCCGAAGCAATGAGAATACGTTTCATTTTTTGGATATTTTTACAAAAGTATAAAATGATTCACGAATCATCTGTTACTTAGGTAACAAATGATTAAACAGATTTATGAATGAAAACTTGGGGCTTCTATCTTCTAGTACTTTTTCCAATTCTTTGGCTAGCCTGTAACAATGACAGCGACGACGCGACTGCTGAAAATACGCCAAGCCTCAACATTGTATCGCAAGACAGCTCTTACCTTGTAAACCTTACTAATTTCGAAATAGACAAAAGCAAAGCCTGCCAATGGACTATCGACGGAATCCCCGTGAGCATTCAAAAAATCAATGACACGCAATACAAATTTGCAAGCAGTTTAGTAAAGGCAGGGAAACATAACTTAACCTTGTTTCATAAGGAGCAGCGTATTTCAGGAAGCATCTATAAAATCATTTCACTCCACTATAAAGTAGTTAAAACACTACCGCATAGAAGTGATCTTTTTACAGAAGGTTTTTTCTTCGACGCAGAGGATAATTTATGGGAATCAAGTGGTTTAGATGGCAAGTCGAAAATCTTCAAAATGCGTTGGAATGGGAGTCGTTGGCAAATCTTGGATTCTCTAAACGAAGCGCCTGAAGAGTTTGGAGAAGGTATTAGCCTCTTGAATGGCGAGCTCGTTCATTTGTATTGGAAAAATCAATATCTAAAAACCTTCAGCTTAAACCCCTTAAAAAACACTAAGACTATTCCATTCGAAGGTGAAGGATGGGGTTTGTGTAGCGCAGGAAGCGATGCATTATGGGTATCAAATGGTTCTTCGCAATTGAGGAAAATACAACTCAAAGGGAATCAGCTGCTCACATTAAAAACCATCAATGTTAGCAATGATATTGGTCCGATAAATAACTTGAACGAATTAGAAGAAATGGATGAAAAGTTCGTCTGGGCCAATGTGTGGCAGTCGGATCATATTGTGCTAATTGACCAGGAAAATGGGACTGTGCTTGGTGATTTAGACCTCTCCACGCTAGGACAACAAGAAAGAAGTAGCAGTTTTAATGCAGAAGTATTAAATGGAATTGCCTATCATAAAAAAGATAATACACTTTGGATAACAGGAAAATATTGGAAAAATATTTATATTTTAGAATTAACAAATTTACCTTAATTAAAGCCTCATGTTATACCCTGAATTTTTAAAGAAAGGAGACACTATCGCAGTGATAAGTCCTTGTAAGCATGTGAGTGAAGAAGAAGTGGCTCCGAACTTGGAAGCCTTAAAAAATTGGGGATACGAAGTAGTATTAGGCCAAAATATTTTTTCAAAAAGTGGCTTTTTTGCAGGAACGGACAAACAGCGTGCAGCCGACCTGCAGTGGGCTATCGACCATCCCTATGCGAAGGCTATATTAATGACCAGAGGTGGTTATGGTTTAATCCGAATCATTGATCAAGTAAACTTTGCTTCTTTTGCAGAAAAAGCAAAATGGCTTATTGGATATAGCGACGCGACTGTCATTCAAAATCATTTGTTTCAAAAAAACATCGCGAGCATGCATGCGCCCATGTTAATGGGCTTGACGACTATTGCCGAACCGGCGCGAATTCATTGGCAAGAACTGGTAAAAGGAAATGCGCAGAGCATCGCATTTATGGCAGGTGAGCAAAGTAATTTTAAAGATTTACGTATCGAAGGACGAATGATAGGGGGTAATTTATCCCTCTTGTATGCACTTCAAGGCAGTCATAGTTTCCCTTATTTGAAGGATTGTATTTTGTTTATTGAAGAGATTGATGAATACCGTTATCATGTGGATCGTATGTTGATGAGCTTGAATAGAAGCGGTGCATTGAAAGGATTAAAAGCAGTTGTGGTAGGCTATTTAACAGATGTCAAAGAAAGCACAAAGGAATATGGTATCACGAGTGAAGCGATGATCCTTGAACGTTTTGAAGCATTCGACATCCCAGTTATTTTTGGGTTCCCTGCCGGACATGAAGCGGATCATAGAGGCTTCGTGCAAGGTGCTATGACTAAAATTGAAATGCAAGATTTCAAGGCATTAGTCACGCAAGACTGGGTTTAGTCAGTTCTTGATTTTCATCAAGGCCAATCCCATTATTTAGTCTTTACCTTTGTAGTATGAAACAGAAAAGCATTAAACACATCATAGCTCCTCGTCCCCCACATTTTGTCGGAGACGGATTCCGCGTACATAATTTCATCCCAAGCATGCCGAGTTTATCGATGCAAGAGATGAGTCCTTTTATCATGCTCGACTATGGAGCGAAACATCATTTCCCGCCGAGTGATCAGCCTCGTGGTGTCGATGTACATCCGCATCGCGGCTTCGAAACGGTAACCATCGCTTATAAAGGTAGAGTAGCTCACCACGATAGTGCCGGTAATAGTGGTGTGATTGGTGAAGGCGACGTACAATGGATGACAGCAGCTAGTGGTGTTTTACATAAAGAATATCACGAGGAAAGTTGGAGCAGAACAGGTGGATACTTTCAAATGGTACAGCTGTGGGTGAACCTTCCAGCGAAAGACAAAATGTCGACACCGAAGTATCAAGAAATCACGAATGATAAAATGGTGAAAGTAAATGTCGGCGGCGATAGTTTTATCGAATTAATAGCCGGACAATACGGTGCAGAAACAGGTCCTGCCAACACTTTCACGCCTGTACATCTCTCGAATGCAAAACTAAAAGCAGGTGCAGAAGCGCATTATACATTCCCTACTTCTTATAATAGCGGTGTATTGGTGATTGAAGGAGAAGCTATCGTTAACGGAGAAGCAATTCCAGAAAACCATTTCGTGTCTTTCCAACATGATGGCGAAACAATCGATATAAAGGCAGTTCAAGATAGTATTGTATTGGTTTTAAGTGGTGAACCAATTAACGAACCAATAGCAGCACACGGACCTTTTGTGATGAATACACGCGACGAAATCATTCAAGCTTTTGATGATTTCCAAAATGGCAAGTTTGGCTTTTTAGAAGAAGGTGCTTAGAAATAAGCCGACATTCCTAAAGAGAAGCCACCGGAGATATTGGGTGGATTACCAATAGCATCGCGTTGTTGCAAGGTTCTGTAATTAAGACGGAGAACGGTTTGTGGCGTCGGACGAAAGCTGATAGCAGGAACAACGCTCCACAACTCGTCATAGATTTTAGTACCCGAACTACGAAAAGTACCTAAGTTCCAATCTGCATATTCCAATCGGCAAGCAAGATTAAGCACACTATTGTTCCAGGTCATGACACGTCCTTTGAATACGGGCTGTATGATATCCAAGAAAGCGCCAAATTGCTCTGAACCGTAGGTAGGAAGGATGTTTGCAGGCACTTGTACTTTAACGTACGCACATTCGCCGACTAAATTCGTGTTCCACTTAGGAAGGCTCATGTTAAAATCAAAGGCGAAGACATCGAGACGACGAGGCGCATCAATTTGCAAGCCATCTGCCATAAACGCATTGTATGTCTGTCCCATATAGGACAATCCGAACTCCCCTACTTTATTATGACGGGTAGCGATTTTCGTAGAGAAAAGTGGCTTTCCTGAAGGGATATAGGCCATACGAGCCGCATTATGACGGGATTGTGGCAAGTAGGTTTTGTTTTTGTCATTATCAATAATCGAATTATCAAAACCAGAACTCAGATAGATTTCGTAACCGAGCATCCATTGACCTTTATATTGTTTACCATAAAATCCGGCACCCGCATTATTCCAGGTAGCAGGCAAGAGTTGTGTCATAGCAATCGGGCGATCGACGAATTCCCATTTCGGGCCATCATGATTTTGGTTGAAGGCACCGATGGGATTGAGAATAATACCGGAGCGGAAATTAAGTAAGGGATTGATCTCCACATCGATAGCCGCATATTCAATATCAATTTCCATTTTCTCCCCTTCCATTAATTCTTCTGGGTCATTTTCAAATTCTAATTCAGATAAAAATTTGATGTGGCGTGAAAGAGAAGAAGCCATAAACAAACTCATACGACGAAATTGAAACTGATGTCCTAATGAAACTCCGTTAGTAGCCATATGTTGCCAATTGCCCTCTACATAACCTCCTAAAGAGACATGCTGCTGCGTACCCAACATAAAAGGACGGTTGTAAATAGCGTCCATGTTCAAGGATTTTGCCGTAGTACTGACTGTTGATTTTTTAAATAGAGATGAATCTATCTGCGCTTGCGTTAGATAATGCGAAAAGGTAAAAATTAAAAACAAAACGAAAGTTCTCATTGCAAATGTATTATTATTTTTTCTTCTATTATTTCAAGATTAAAACGACGTAAATTTTGATCCGCAGGAGGATTCATTGCCGTACCATGTACATCGAATTCACTGCCATGCGCAGGACATTGTAATCGCTCACCAAAAACTTGTAGCTCGGCACCCTGGTGTGGACAGCGCATCAGATAAGCCTCATAAGCATTCTCCCCTTGATGATACACGACGATTGGATACTGTAAATTCTCATGTTGTACTACCAAATATTTCTTTAGCACATTCTTCTTCGCATCAATAAAATCACTTTGCGGAAAGGAAAGTGTGCCTTTCTCCAGACTACCGATAATGGTATGGGAAGCCTGACAGGAAGGCAATAGAGCGCCTACTGCTGTTAATGAAAGGCAGGCAAAGGCACAGGTCTTTAAGAATTCTTTCCGTTGCATTAAAGAGATTCTAAAAATTTGATCAAGGCGTCCTTCTCACTTTGTGTTAGTGATTTATATTTATTCCCACTCTTAGCAGCCTCACCTCCATGTAAAAGAATAGCTTCTTCAATAGAATGTGCACGGCCATCATGCAGTAGATAATACTGACCACCCTGCGCATCCTTTGCAAGACCAAGCCCCCACAAAGGTGTAGTCTTCCATTCAGCAGCGAGAGCAGATCCTTCTGTATATTGATCGTTTAAAGCAGCGCCCATATCATGTAATAAGAAATCAGAATATGGATGAAAGCTTTGCTTCGATAAGACCGCAATCGGATTATAATCGGTAACAAATGTTTCCTTATGACAGCTTTCACAGCCGATGGCATAAAAAACTTTTTTGCCTGCTACCACCTGCGCATCCGTAGGGGTACGCTGTAAAGGGGTTTGTAAGGGTTGAAGATAAAAAACCAAGGCATTAAAATTTTTATCATCAACTTCAGGCGTATTAGAAGGAATAGCCGTTAAATAGTCGAGGTAGTTAACAGGATTCTGTTTTGCATAGGAGGAGGTGATTCCCATGTCTTGAACAAAAGCATTCACCGTTTGCTGCTGCAAGTCGTAAGTAGAGGCTTTACGTCCGAAGCGTCCTATGTACTTAGCGTTTAACGTAACGGAGTTCGGTTTGGCGGTAGCGTAAGCAGGCA
>JACCDW010260001.1_pt1 | contig 27429 bp, 22 predicted proteins | sample 7449781 | NCBI WGS metagenome assembly JACCDW01 (sample SAMN15323449, study PRJNA562643) | freshwater metagenome | isolation source: river surface water | place: USA:Blue River Watershed | collected 2017-08-18
ACGTGAAATTATTTCAAAAATGCTGAGTATGATGAAGAAAAAAAAGATGGGATCTTTTCTAGTAGTTATGAAATCCTTTGGATCAATTCAATCTAAAGGTCTACTTTCATTTCCAATGCCAGGAATGACTATCGCTATGGATTTTCCTATGCGTGGCAATGAAACATTAGCATTGCTAAACCAATTTGATGAAATGTTACATGAAGTCGGAGGAAGGGTTTATCCTGCAAAAGATGCACGAATGAGCCCTAGACATTTTAGAGAATGGTATCCAGCATTTGAGCAAATTGAGAGGCTCAAAGATCCATTGATACAGTCTACATTCTGGAAAAGAATGATGAGTTGATTACTCTGATTTTTTCTTGCTGACTTTCTTTACACTTGATTTCTTTGTTGCTGATTTTTTTGCAGCTGTTTTTTTCGGAACAGTTGTCTTCTTTGCAGTTGTTTCTTTTTTCTTTGTTATTCCCTTAGATTTCGGGGAAACTTTTTGCAATGTTTTGCCTTGTTCTTCTGCGAATACAAAACATTGTTCAAGAGTTAATGAAGCAGGATCAGTACCTTTAGGAATTTTCACATTGCTTTTACCGAAGCTGATATAGGGTCCGAATCTACCATTAACAATTGTAATATCAGGTTGTTCAGGAAATGCTTTGATTAATCGTGAAGCTTGCAGTTCTCTCTTTTGGATAATAAGTTCAATTGCTCTTTCAAGTTCGATTGTATATGGATCATCTTCCGGCTTCAAGGATGTGAATACGGAATTATGAACGATATATGGACCGAATCTACCAATACCTACTTTGACCTCTTTTTCTTCGAATAGACCAAGTGATCTAGGCAATTTGAATAGATCTAATGCTTCTTCTAAAGTGATTGTAGAAATGGATTGATGCTGCTTCAAACTGGCAAACTTCGGAGGTATTTCAGTTCCAATTTCACCTATTTGCACTGCGGATCCAAATCGTGTGAGTGTAGCATAAACTGTTAGACCGGACACAGGATCCGTTCCAAGTTCTCGAGCACTTGAAGCTCTTTTTTGTGGCCCAGTCATGATTTTCGTTACTTCTGAATGAAATGGAGTATAGAATGCTTCTAACATCTTATACCATTCCAATTCTCCTCTTGCGATTTCATCGAATTGTTCTTCTACTTGAGCAGTAAAATTATAATCTATGATATTACCAAAGTTCTCGACCAAGAAATCATTAACAATCATCCCAATATCAGTAGGGAAGAGCTTAGCTTTCTCGGCTCCATGATTTTCGAAAAGAGTTTCTTTAGTAATATTTCCAGCTTCTAAGGTCAATGAAACATATTCACGCTTTTTACCATCACGATTATCTTTGATAACATAATTGCGTTTTTGGATCGTGGAAATTGTAGGAGCATAAGTACTAGGTCTACCAATACCTAATTCTTCAAGTTTTTTTACAAGACTAGCCTCTGTATATCTTGCAGGTGGCTTAGAATAACGTTCGATTGCTTTGATTGATTGATTTACCAAGGTTTCTCCTTTGGATACAGCCGGCAATCTCTTTGAATCTTCTTGATCATTCTCTTCGTCGTGTGATTCAGAATACACAGCTAAAAAACCATCAAATTTGATGACTTCTCCAGTGGCAATAAAATTATGTTGAGAAGTTGGATCAATCTCAATTGTTATCGTTGTCTTTTCTAATTTAGCATCTGCCATCTGTGAAGCTAATGCTCTTTTTCGTATGAGATCATAGAGCCTTGCTTCATCTTTCGAAAGGGAAGGAAGTAATGCAGAGAAATCAGTTGGTCTTATTGCCTCATGGGCCTCTTGAGCATTACTTGATTTATTCTGATATTTTCTTGTCTGTACATAGTCTTTACCAAAACTCTTTTCTATTTCACCAGCACATAGTACTATAGCATCATCTGACAAGTTAACGGAGTCAGTTCTCATATATGTGATATGACCTGCTTCATAGAGAGTTTGTGCAATTCGCATAGTTCGATCAATTGAGAAACTCAATTTACGACTCGCTTCTTGTTGCAAAGTAGATGTTGTAAAAGGTGGTGATGGAGATTTCTTTCCTGGCTTTGTTTCTACCGAACTAACTGCATAATTAGCATCTATGCAGTGCTTGAGAAATGAATTAGCTTCAGATTCAGTTTCGAATTTAGAAGATAATTCAGCTTGAAATGGAATTGGTTCTTTTTCAGAAAAGAATATGCCGTTTACTTTGAAGCTGGATTGAGCATTAAATTCTTGTATCTCTCTTTCTCTTTCCACTATAATTCTCACAGCAACGGACTGAACTCTTCCAGCTGAAAGAGATGGACGCACCTTTCTCCAAAGAATGGGGGATAATTCAAATCCAACGAGTCTATCTAGCACTCTTCTTGCTTGTTGTGCATTCACTAGATCATAATCAATTTCACGAGGTTGTTCTATTGCACGCAGAATGGCTTTTTTAGTTACTTCATGATAAACAAATCTCTTTGAATTAGTTGGAGTTAACCCCAGTTCTTCATATAAATGCCATGCAATTGCTTCACCTTCGCGATCTTCATCCGTCGCAAGCCAGATAGTATCAGCTTTCTTAGCAAGTTTTTTCAAATCATTTACAACTTGCTCTTTTCCTTCAGATACAATGTATCTAGGTGAGAATCCATGTTGAACATCAATGGCATCATTTCCTTTGGCAAGATCGCGGATATGCCCCATCGAGGCTTTGACCACAAAGTCTTTACCAAGATAACCTTCGATAGTTTTGGCTTTTGCCGGAGATTCAACGATGACAAGATGTTTAGACATTGATAATTCTGCTATTATTTATTGTATTGACAAGTATTTATGTCTTTGCATACACCAAAGATTTGCAAAGAATGTTTCATCGGTGTAAAATCAAATTGAGAACATACTTCATTCTCGATTGAATTCATATGCTCCACATTGAATTCTATGATATGACCACATTCAACACAGATTAAGTGATCATGATTCGGTTTTCGTGAAGATAATTCAAAATGTGCACTTTCCCCTTGGAATCTATGTTTCATGAGAATTCCGCACTTTGTGAGAAGATCAAGAGTTGAATAGATTGTTGCTCTTGAAATTCTTGATCCTTTAGAATTTATGTGAATATAGAGTTCATCAGCACTAAAATGTCTGTCAAGTAGCGCAATCTGTTCTAAAACAAGGAAGCGCTCTTGTGTATTTCTGTACATTTTTTGCTTCAAAAAATCAGCAAACTCTTTTTTCAGTTGTTCTATTGAAACAGGAACTGCCATTATATCGCAAGATTGCATGAAACATGTCCATCAGAGCTGTATTTGCAATGATAGCCGGCCAATATACACAATTTTTAACATGACCATCAAATGCAATATCTCCTGCTTTTACTCGGAAAGTCTGCTCTATTTGGTGAAACAAGCGTATTTTTGCCCATGATTAGAATGGAATATTTCCATCAAGTTTTTTCTGATTTCTCACCATCGGAGACATCTCATTGAGAAAATGGCGCATTGAAGATGCATTGGAACTATACAATGTAAATGGCTGGGGCGTTGATTATTTCAGCGTCAATGAACATGGAAATGTGACAGTAAGTCCAAGAAGGGACTCCGGTCCGGCGATTGATCTGAAGGAGTTGATCCAAGAGTTAACTCTTCGTGATGTTGCATTACCGATGCTATTGCGATTCCCAGATATCTTAGATGACAGAATTGAGATGATTTCTTCATGTTTCAAAAATGCATCGAAGGAATATGGATATTCCGGAAGATATTACAGTGTATATCCTATCAAAGTCAATCAACAAAGACCGGTAGTTGAAGAGCTTGTTAGACAAGGTAAGAGATTCTCCATAGGACTTGAAGCAGGTTCAAAGCCCGAACTTCATGCTGTTCTAGCCATTATGGATAATCCAGATGCTCTTATTATCTGTAATGGTTATAAAGATGAAGATTTCATCGAATTGGCATTGCTTGCTCAAAAGATGGGAAAACAGATCTTTATCGTTGTTGAGAAAATCAATGAATTAAAATTGATACGTTCACTTTCCAAACGCCTTAATGTAAAACCGAATATTGGAATTCGTATCAAATTAGCGGCATCAGGATCCGGTAAATGGGAAGAATCCGGTGGTGATGGTTCAAAGTTTGGATTAAATGCTGGAGAATTGATTGAAGCAATTGAATATGCCGAAAAAGAGGGCATCAAAGATTGCATTAAGTTGATTCATTTTCATCTTGGTAGCCAGATAACGAATATTCGAAAAATAAAGGCAGGACTTCGAGAAGTTTCACAGTTTTATGTGCAATTACAGAAAATCGGATGCGCGATTGAGTTTGTTGATATCGGTGGTGGACTTGGAGTAGATTATGATGGTACTCGCTCATCAGCTGTGAACAGTATCAATTATTCCATTCAAGAATATGCAAATGATGCGATATATACGATGAAGGATGCGGCTGAAAAACATGGCTTGCCACATCCTAATATTGTTACTGAATCTGGAAGAGCCCTCACAGCACATCATTCTGTGTTGATTTTCAATGTACTTGAAAAATCATCTATTCCTACGATCGGTGGAAAAGAAATAGAAATTGAAGAATCCGATCATGAAATTGTAACAGAGCTCAAAACAATTCTAAAAAGATTATCTGCCAGAACCATGATTGAAGCTTGGCATGATGCTCAGCACAATAGGGAAGAGGCACTTGATTTGTTCAATCTTGGTCTATTGGATTTACATACAAGAGCTCAAGTTGAACAATTGTTTTGGACAATTGCTGTTGCTGTTAGAGATCTCTCTGATGCTATGAAACAATCACCAGATGAAATGAAATCTTTGAGCAAATTATTATCGGATAAATATTTCTGCAATTTCTCATTGTTTCAATCCCTGCCTGATATGTGGGCTGTTGATCAACTATTTCCAATTATGCCTATTCATAGACTCAATGAAAAACCAATGAGAGAAGGCACATTGCAGGATATAACATGTGATTCAGATGGGAAGATTGATAAATTCATTGGTTCAAGAGATGCAATTCCAAATCTCCCATTACATGAATTCAAAGAGAATGAACCCTATTATTTAGGTGTTTTCCTTGTTGGTGCTTATCAAGAGATACTTGGTGATTTGCATAATCTCTTTGGTGATACAAATGCTGTCCATGTTTCTATTGATGGTAAAGGGTATAGCATTGACCAAATTATTGATGGTGAATCTGTAGCAGATGTTCTTGATTATGTTCAGTTTTCAGCAAAGAAACTTGTTCGAACAATGGAAACATGGGTGAGCAATTCTGTAAAAGATGGAAGAATTAGTGTTGCTGAAGGAAAAGAATTCCTAACAATTTATCGATCCGGACTCTACGGTTATACATATTTGGAAGAATGATGATTGTTCTTAAAATGAGAATATTGATTATTGCTATCATGTCGTCTCTGTGTATTGTACTCAATGCACAGGAGTCCAACCAACAAGTGATGCTTGGTATTGATAATCTCATAGAAATGAATTTTCTTCCATTGCAAGGAAAAAAAATATCACTTTTGACAAATACATCTGGACGAACAGGTGATTTAACACTTACGGCAGAAGTTTTTTCGCGCAATCAAGAATGTACACTGGTTAGTATTCTTACACCTGAACATGGATTCTATGCAACTGCGCCTGCTGGACAAGATGTCGGTAATGAATCCCTATTTGATGTGCCTGTATATTCACTCTATGGAAAATATCGTAGGCCAACGAAAAGTATGCTTGAATCATGCGATATTGTAGTTGTTGATATTCAAGATATAGGAATCCGGTCATATACATATATTTCGACCCTATACAATGTAATGGATGCATGTGCTGAATATGGTAAGCAACTCTTTATCCTAGATAGGCCAAATCCTTTGGGTGGCATGCTGATTGATGGATCTATTGCCGATACGAATCTTTTATCTTTTGTGGGAATAATACCTATTCCTTATATCCATGGACTTACAATTGGTGAATTTGCACTTTATGTTAATGGTGAAGAATTACTTCCGAGAAGAAATGGTAAAGTTGTGAAAACCGATGTACAAATTCTAAAGATGAAATATTGGAAAAGATCCATGAAATGGGAAGAGACAGGACTAAATTTTGTGCCTACTTCTCCCAATATTCCAAATGTTGATGCGATAAGAGGGGCAGCAATAACAGGTCCTATAGGAGAAATAGGCTCGGCTGGCATTGGAATCGGAACAACTTTCCCTTTTCAATACTGCGCTTCTCCTGAAATAGATCCAGATAATTTTCATGCTTATGTAAAGGATAATTTATTATTGTATGGGGTCCGTTCAGGGATTGGTGTTTATCGTATTCCTACAGGAAAATATCCGAATAAAGACTGTAAGGGTATTATGTTGTTTACAGATGGAATGCCTGATGATAAGCCCTTTTCTGCTGGTATAGAATTACTTTTGGCATTAAGGCGATTTTTTCCAGAGCAATTCAATCCTCAATATGTAAAGGATGAACCAAAATCAATGTTCAGAAAAATAATCAGCAATGATGCTTTAGTTGATGCTTTATTACAAAATCAATCTGATGATGAGGTTAGGTCCGCATTATTGAAAGGGAGAGCGGAGTATGAAGAAAAGAGGGAAAAGTATCTTTTATATCCAATTTATTGAATACTATTCATCAAGTCTTGCATGATATTTCTTAAGTATTCTGCCTGATCTTTTCCATGTGATTCTGGAAGATGAGGAGGTCCAATTTGAACTGTGACTTTTCCGGAGTGAATGAGTAATCCATCCGGTTTTGTGATGGTCTCAGTTCCAACCATTGCAATAGGGATGATGGGAACACCTGTTTTATTGGCCATTAGAAGGGAGCCCTGTTTGAATGGGAGAATGTCATGTGGAGGATAAGACCAAGTTCCTTCAGGGAAAATGATGATGGATTGCCCTGCTTGTAATGTAGACTTAGCTTTCAGAATTGACATAGCAGAGGCCTTTACAGAGCTTCTATTGACAGGAATATAGGGTGACATTCGCAAGGCTATACCAATCAAGGGATGATTTAATAACTCATGTTTATATACAAATACAGATTCTTGAGGCATAAATTCAAGTAATACAAAGATATCCGCACTACTTCTATGATTCACTATATACACAGCCTTTTCAGATAGATATTCTGAGCCGATTACTTCAATTGTAATATCTGCATGTTGAACGATGCTGTGAGCCCATTCATGTGCTGATTTTTGAAAGGAAACTTCCTTCCCAAGTAACACTCGCATTCTATACGTGATCGCATACCCCAATGTTATAAAGAGTACTTTGAAAGATCTATATAATGTAGCAAGCATAGTATTAATGGATGAATGAAGGAGGAATATGTTCGCCATGTGGATCAGTGCCGGGGTCACCGAGCGTTTCTATGATTTTCTTTTCCAATTCAGGAGTAAGGATATGTTCGATACTTTCTGCATCATCATGAACATGGTCTATGTCAAATTTTGCTGAATGCAATAAATATGCTTCCCAAAGTCGGTGTAAGCGAGTGATTTTCATGCCTCTTCTTAATCCCTCTTTGGTTATACAAAGATAATCATGAGAATCGCTATGTTGAATGAATCCTTGAGCTTTGAGAGAAGAACAAAAAGACTTGTATCCTGGAACATGTTTTTGAATATGGGTGATGGGAATCATAGTATGCAATGGCAATTGAGCGAAGATCACTCCTTTTTGTTCAAGGAAATGATATGCATATTTCAAAATATTGTCTTCCATTGTTTCTTTATGAAAGGATCTTTGTCTTATGAGTCTTCCAATAATGCCTTTATTAGGTGCGAATAGCGCCGAAACAATAAATAAAATAGACAATACCAGTACAATCATTGCGCCTGTTGGAATACTGGGAACAATAATAGTGATTAAAATACCTATGATTGTTGCCACAATAGCTGTAAGGATTGCTATTCTGTATATTGAATCAAATGCATTCTTCCAGAACCTTCCAATTGCATAGGGAATAATAAGTACAGAACCAATAAGAATTGCTCCTGTAGCAATTATCCCAGTAATGATGCTTGCAATTAACATTGCATTGATAATGAGAGATAGTCCTTTTACCGATATCCCATTCATCATTGCAAATTCTTTGTCAAATAATAGAAGCAAGAATTCCTTTTTCAGCAAATGAATTCCAATTATTGTACAAAATGCAGTTATTGAAAGTGGGATAAGATCTTTAGGAAGCATGGCCGATGCCTTGCCAAGTAAAAAACCATCCAATCCTGACTGTTGACCATTACCAGACTGTTGAATAAAAGTCATCAAGAGAATACCAATTCCGAAAAACACAGAAAGTACAATTCCGGTAGAAGCATCTTGCTTGAGTTTTGTATTTGAAATTAGCCACTGGATAGAGTATAAACCAATCCAACCAGTTACACCAGCGCCAATCATAAACATGAGATTTGATTTTTCTTCAGCAATAAAGAAAGCTATACATAATCCCGGTAGAACGGCATGAGCAATAGCATCACCTGTCAATGATTGCTTCCGAAGTACGGTAAAAGTGCCAATGGCTGCAGTCTGAATGGCTATCAATAAACAACCTGCCAGCACTGTTAAAAGTGTGGGGCTGAATAACAAATCAATGATATGTTCGGCTAAAAGTGATTGCATATTCCTAAATTACATAAAATGAATATGACCATCTATCGTCATTTTTGCCCTTTATTACCCAAATCTCGATGGAAATCGCCAACATATGTCAACAAATGAAGAATTACTAGAATCGATAACATCAGGTTCAGACCAAGTTTCTAATCAAACATTGCCGGAACATCTCACTGTTTTGCCTTTGAGGGATATGATTATTTTTCCCAATATGATATTTCCGATTCTGATTGGACGAACTTCATCATTAAAGGCTGTATCGCAAGCTTTGGAGAGAGACAAATTTATTTTTGCTGTTACTCAGATTCAAGCTGGGATTGATGAGCCAGCTTTGAAAGATGTCTATGAACATGGTACGATTTGTAAAATACTTCAAGTAATCAGACTTCCAAATAATCTCTTGAAAGTATTGGTAGAGGGTGTATTTCATGGCAAAATCGAACATTCTGTAGAAAATTCAGAGTGTTTGGAAGCCAAAGTCAATATTATCAAATATGATGATATAACTATCGATGCTGAATTAGAGGCATATATTCGAAAAACGCAAGAAGCTTTTTCTTCATATGTTTCTACCAATAAACATTTGCCCCCTGAGATTCAAACTGCATTTGAAAATATAGAAGATCCTGTTCGAAAACTTTTTTATGCTGCTGCTAATATTGATAAGAATGTTCATGCCAAGCAGGAAATACTTCAACAAATCTCTCTCAAAATGCAATACAAACAATTATTGAGCATTTTGAAGGATGAAATTGAAGTCTTGAAATTAGAAGAAGAATTGGATACTAAAGTTGCAGATTCGATTCAAAAGACACAAAGGAAATACTATATTCAAGAACAAATCAGAGCATTGCAAAAAGAACTCGATGGAGATGAAGAATTAACTTCTGAAATGCTTACAATTCTGAATGGTATCGAAGAAAGCGGAATGCCCGAGGAAGTAAAAGTAAGGGTGATGGAAGAATTTGATAAGTTTAAAAAGACAATGTCAATGTCTCCAGAATATTCGGTTTTGCGTACGTATCTTGAGACTGTAATCTCTCTTCCATGGAGTAAAATAACTGAAGATAATACGAACCTCGATCATGTGTCTAAGATATTGAATGAAGATCATTATGATATGGAAAAACCTAAAGAGAGAATTCTTGAGTTTATTTCCATATTGCGCATGGCTGGTACCGCAAAAGGTCAAATACTTTGTCTTTCAGGACCTCCAGGTGTTGGTAAAACATCATTAGCTCGTTCAATTGCAAGAGCACTTGGACGTTCATTTGTACGTATTTCTCTTGGTGGAATTCGAGATGAGGCAGAAATTCGCGGACATCGTAGAACTTATATTGGTGCAATGCCAGGGAAAATTATATCCGCAATGAAGAAAGCCGGAACTGTGAATCCTGTGATATTGCTGGATGAAGTAGATAAAATGTCTATGGACTTCAGAGGAGATCCATCAGCTGCGCTTCTTGAAGTATTGGATCCAGAGCAAAACAATACATTTAATGATCATTATCTCGAACTAGATTATGATTTGTCCAAAGTATTGTTCATTACAACAGCAAATGTGAAATACAATATTCCCGCACCCTTACTAGATCGTATGGAAGTAATAGATTTGAATAGTTATCTCGATTTTGAGAAAGTTCAAATTGCAAAGAAACATATTCTTCCCAATTTGCTTGAAGAGTATGCACTAAAGAAATACAAAATTAAATTCTCTGATAAGTCGCTTCTAAAAATCATTAGAGAATATACTAGAGAGTCAGGTGTAAGAAATTTAGAAAGGGAAATTGCTTCAGTACTTAGAAAAATAGCTCGATCAATTGTTGCCGAAGGTGAGAATTACTCCGATAAAGCACACAATATATCTGAGCAAGATATTGAACAATACTTGCGTACTCCGAGATTCAAAGATTCAGCATCGAATCTAACTGATAAAGTAGGTATTGCTACAGGATTAGCATGGACAAGTGTTGGTGGAGATACTTTGCCAGTTGAAGTGAGCATTATGCCTGGAAATGAGAGATTGACACTTACGGGAAAGCTTGGTGATGTCATGAAAGAATCTGCTCAAGCCGCACTTTCATATATCAGATCTCATACTGAATCCTTGTCAATCGCAGGTGATTTTAACAAGGGAAAAGAAATTCATATTCATGTTCCAGAAGGTGCTATTCCAAAGGATGGCCCCTCAGCAGGAATTACCATGACCATCGCATTGATTTCTGCAGCAACAGGAAAACCTGTGAGAGGTGACATTGCTATGACTGGTGAAATAACTCTTCGAGGTATGATTCTTCCAATTGGAGGACTCAATGAAAAGTTATTGGCGGCAAAAAGACAGGGAATTAAAACTGTTCTCATTCCAGAAGGAAATGCCAAAGATATCCAAGAAGTAAATCCTCATATTTTAAAAGGATTACATGTTATCCCTGTTGAACATATCAATGAGGCATTGCCACATGCATTTAGAAAGTGGACAGTAACTCGAACTGATGAGAAGGATGTAAAACCTAGAATTGAGATTGCAGGGAAGAAAACAACTACTGGAAAAACTAAAAAAGCTGTGAAGAGAACTTTGATTAATACAAAGCAATCTAAAAAAAGGCGATTGAAAATTTAGTGCTTGCTCACTAGTTTTTTAAATTCATTGATGTATTCCTTAGCAGTTTTTTCTATTGAAAAATCCGCATTCATTCCATTATGAATAATTGCATGCATCAAAGTTGAATTGTTATATAAAATAAGCGCTTCCATCAGAGCATTGTGAAGCGCTTCTTTTGTAAATTGATGAAATATTATTCCATCTCCTAATTGTGAGATTGGATCAAAAGATTGCACTGAATCTTTGAGTCCTCCAACAGATCGGACTATTGGCACTGTCCCATATTTGAGAGCATACAATTGTGTTAGTCCGCAGGGTTCGAAGCGAGAGGGAAGTAGAAAAAAATCTGAATATGCAAGTATATGATGAGCTAAGTTATCATTGTATCCTTGTGTAAATGAAACAAAGCTAGGATATTTCTTTTCCAAAGTTCTAAAATAGGATTGATAGGAATCCTCTCCAGAGCCAAGCACAATAAATCTACATATACCTTGTTCTAGTATATGCTCTATACATCCATCTAGTAAATCTATACCCTTTTGATCTGTAAATCTCGAAACCATACCAATAAGTGGGAGTGAATGAGAATTGGAATAATCTGAAAATGTGTTCTTTATGAGAAGATTCTTTCCTATTGATTTTCTTGAATAATCATCTTTTGAGAAATGATATTCTATACATGTATCGCTTTCCGGATTCCATGATGAATAGTCAACTCCATTAAGAATTCCAATTAACTTGTCTGAATATTGATCATAAATATTCTCTAATCCTTCACCAAACTCAGGAGTGAGGATTTCTTTAGCATAACTTGGGCTTACTGCAATGATGAGATCTGCATATTCAATGCCTGATTTTAATGCATTGAAAGATCCATTATACATGCAATTATCAATATTCCATGAAGTCATCTCAATCATTCTATTTAAATCATACCAACCTTGATATTGAGCATTGTGAATGGTTAAGACACCCTTACATGACTGGAATAGTGGGTGTTTTGAATAATTGAACTTTAACAGAGGTAATAATAGTGCAGTATGATAATCATGAGCTGAAATAATGTCAGGTTTTATATTGAGTTGAATCATCAACTCAAGTGCACATTTAGATAGAACAAAAAAACGCTCATCATTATCTATGTAACCATCTGGATTACCATATATGCCCGGTCTATCATAAAGTTCATCTGATTCAATGAAATACACAGGAATATCTTCATTCGGCAATGTAGATATCCAAACCGAAAATGATCTATCTTTCCCGAAGAGTGTGAAAGTAAGAGTTATATCAGTTTTGTTGATATGAAAATTGTCTGCAATACCTTTGTATTTGGGAATAACGATAATTGGCTGATGTCCTATTCTTTTCCATCCGATTGGTAATGCACTTGAAATATCTGCAAGTCCCCCAACTTTGGCAAATGGTGCAAGTTCTGCACTTACGAGAAGTATGTTCATGATAATTCCTCACTGCTTCGATTGCCATCAAGTCGAATAGGAATTAAGAGAGTTTGAAAGCGTTCGAAAGTAGTTTGCGCAGAAAGTGCGATTGATTTATCTGTGAATACACCATACATGGTTGAGCCACTTCCACTCATTAATGATAATATCGCTCCAGATTCCGAGAGTTGAAGTTTAATTTCTTGCAGAATTGGATAAAATGCATGTATTGGTTTTTCAAAATCATTCACCAATAATTCAGAATGTAGATTGATACTTCCACTTTGAATAACTGACTCCAAATTAAAATCACCTTGATTAGAATACTCCTTTATTTGAGAATATGCCCATCTTGTATTAATATGGATCCCTGGAAATACAAATAGTAGCCATGCATACACTTCACAAGTTATTGGTTTGATTATCTCGCCTTTACCTTCAACAATTGCAGGTGAATCATAGAAGAAAAATGGAATATCACTTCCAAGTGATAAACCAAGCTCAGAAAAAGTAGATCGTTCAATAGGTATATCCCATAATTTGGCTAATCCCATAAAAGTGGTGGCAGCATCAGAACTTCCACCACCCAATCCGGCTCCACTTGGAATCACTTTATCAAGATGAATAATAGCTCCTTTTTGTATGCCAAAATGCTTTCTCATGAGATGTGCTGACTGTACAATCAAATTCTGTTCTGTAGGTATATTCAAATCATCATTACTTATGAATATGATGTCAGTATCATGATTTTCAAAGGTGAGTGTGTCGAAAAGATCATAAATGGGGAGAAATAATGAGTGAATTGCATGATATCCATCAGGCAATGTGCCAATTATTCGCAGTCCAAGATTTATCTTTGCATGTGCATGAAGCGTAATCAATGGTATATCCTTAGCTAACAAACCGTACAAAAATGTCAAAAATAGAGCAAATCACCTATCTAGGCGAAATTCAAAGGAAAAGCATACATATTGTTTCTATGCTCATTCCCATAATCTATTATTTCATAGACACCAAAACGGCCTTGCTTATTTTGTTTCCTGTAACCATTCTCACTTTACTGATTGATCTTGGAATTTACTACAGTGAAACATTTAGAAAGTTAACTTATCCAATTGTTGGGGGAATGCTTAGACCGCATGAAATGAATAGAACATCACTTGTTTTAAATGGGGCATCATGGGTAATGATTGCGGCATGTATAACAGTGGCAATTTTTCCAAAACCACTTGCTATTATTGGTTATTCAATAGTCATACTTGCGGATATTGCAGCTGCTCTCATCGGTCGAAAATTTGGAAAAACCCCATTCCTTGATAAATCACTTCAAGGTAGTACTGCATTTTTTGTTGTTTCTTTGATAGTTTCCGGAATATGGACTTGGATTTTTGATTATTCGTATTTGTTTTATTCTGTATGTATAGTTGGTTCTGTTCTAGCAACTGTAGCAGAAGCATCCACAACAAGATTCAAATTGGACGATAATCTTGCAGTTCCTCTTGCTTTTGCTGGTAGTACTTGGATTTTATTAATACTCCTTTCAATCTCAATGAGTTAATGATATATGGCTATACAGATTGGTGATCGAATGCCTGAATTCTCAGCACTCAATGAAAGAGGGGAGAAAGTTAATTCAACAGAATTCCTAAATAAACCATGCATTATTTTTTTCTATCCAAAAGATAATACATATCTCTGCACAAAAGAGGTTTGTTCATTTAGAGATGCAAATGAAGATTTTCTACAAGCAGGTATTAGGGTAATTGGTATTAGTTCAGATTCAGTTGAGGAACATGCCCAATTTGCACAAAGACATGCATTGAAATACGCTTTGCTTTCTGATTATGATAATCAGATTCGAAACAAGTTTGGCGTACCAAAGGGACTTTTCGGATTATTACCGGGTAGAGTCACATATTGTTTCGATGAAAAAGGTATTCTTCTATCGATAATCCATTCATCCTTTAGTGCTGAAAAGCATGTTCAGGAAGCATTAAAAGCATATTCTTGATTCCATTTGAGATTCCATTATGAGATCATTCCTCATTTCTTGTATTAAAGCATATTGCAGATATATCCCTCTTCATATCGGGAAGGGATTTCTGATGAGAATTGGTAGAAATATATTGCTTATGGGAAAGAAACAAGAAAAACTAAAAGCAGTTTCTATACATGGCGTGACAATGGAAGTAGTACTTCCAAGAGATGCAGGTTGGGATGTAATATTTTTTCGTGGTACTTATGAAACAGGTACGACAAAGGTGTTTGAGACATTAATCAGAGATCTAGATAGAGTGTTTGATATTGGTACAAATATGGGTTGGTATTCCATATTGAGTGCTAGGCGTGCCAAACATGGCGAAGTTCATGCATTTGAACCAGTACCATTTATCTTTGAAAAGTTTCGAAAAAATTCTGAGTTAAATGCCATTCAAACAATTAAGGCAAATAATATCGCACTAGGAAAGGAAAAATCTGGGTCCATTGCAATTCATACATTTGACGGGCTCTATCACGGACATAGTTCAATGTCCACTTTAAATCGTAATGATTATTCCACTGTGCATGTCCCAATGACAACTCTAGATGCATACTGTGAAGAACACGGAATAGCCCGAATTGATTTTATAAAAATGGATACAGAAGGCGCTGAAATGGAGGTCTTAGCCGGAGCAAAAAGAATGATGTCTGGTTCATTTCCACCGATTTGGCTTATTGAATTGAATGAAGAAACCGCAGCAGCATTTGGATATGTACCTTATGAATTGATCGATACACTTCTTCAATATCATCCCTATGAGATTTTTGTAATCGAAGGCGCTTGGGGTAAAGTTAGAAAAATGAGAAATTCCAAGGATTATCATCATGGCGATAATCTTCTATGTATTCCTCAATATCGTTCTGATGCTCTAGAGAATATCAAAAAGTTGACTTAATTATCTCATAGCAAGCATTATTCTATGCAAAGCGAATATGATAATTGATGCGCAAATCAAATGGACAGGTTGCATGAATGCTGGAACTGAGAAGTAAGTCATCACAATTCCAGAAAAACTTGAAATAATCAATCCTGTAACAAGTAAGAATGCTGGAAACTGTACTAATTTCCAGATATGAACTTGTTTTCTGCAATTCCATATAATCCAGCTATTGATTCCTAATATCAAAAGTGAAAATGATCTATGAATAGGGAAAATCGCACTTAGATTATCAATCCAAATCTCTCTTTGCATGAAATCAAATGATTTAGCCAAAATATCAATTTCTTCTCGAACTTGAGTTCCCATTAATATCTGAATAAACATCAATACAATAGATATTGCTGAAAGTTTGAAAAGTAATGGAGTATTATTATTTGCTTTTCCTTCATAAGCGGCATAACTCGAAATGACTAAAATGATAAAAGCAAATAGCATATGAATTGTTATGCGATAGGGTGCCAGATTCGATGATACAACTAAAGCTCCAAGCCATCCTTGAAAACCAGTAAGTAAAAGTAGAGCTAGAGACGCATACATAAGTTTAGGCCGGCTCTTTCTATATGATAATGATAGTCCGGTTTGAATCAATACAAAAAGACCAAGCAAAGCGCCAAGCAATCGATTGATATATTCTATCCATGTTTTTAATGCATCAAAAGATTCGGCAGGTATTCCTTCATTCGCATATAATTGCTGATAATTTGCTGGTAATTGATATTCAGAAGTGGGTGGAACAATGAGTCCATAACATGTTGGCCAATCAGGACAACCCATGCCAGATTGAGTAGATCTAACAATGCTTCCGGCTGCAATAACTAAAATCACCAAAAGAATGGTAGTGCTTGAGATGTATTTGTATAGTAAATTCATTGTGCTATATAAAATTCAGTAAAGAATCTATTCAAGTTCCATATGTCAATTTTTGATGCAATTTCAAATGGAGAATGCATCGATAATAATGGAATTCCTATATCGATAACTTCCATATCTTCTTTGCTCATTTGCCCGCCAATTGTTCCACCACCACCAGTTTCTACTTTATATGATGCTGTTTGCCATGGAATGGAATGTGTATCAAGAAGATTTCTAATCCAAGCTGTGAACTCGGAATTTGCATCGAAAGATCTTCCATATCTCTTAATGCTTGGTCCAAAACCAAGTCTCGAGGCATTTGTTTTCTCAGATAAACCAGGAAATAATGGGCTTATGCCATCATTTGCATCTGCTGATATTACTTTAGCTACAGATAGTGCTTTTCTAGTCAAATTTTCATTAAAAGAAGAATGTTGAGCTTCAGCTATGATACCATAAACCTTTGTGAGAAAGGAAGAAGAAGCTCCAGTATTATTCACATTCCCTGTTTCTTCATTATCAACAATATATGCCATAGCAGTAAAAAGAGGAGCTTTTTTCAAATCCATCAATGATTTGATAGCAACATAACTGCAAGCTCTATCATCTTGTCCATAGGAACCAATAAGAGATCTATCCAAGCCAACATCTCTTGGCAATCCTGATGGTGTGATATTCAACTCAGCACTAACTAAATCTTCTTCTGTAAAATTATACATTGAAGAAAGGGAACTCATTACAGTATTAATGATGGAATTTTTTTGATCTGGAATAGTACCTATGATAGGATCCATTTCTTCACCTTCCATTACCGATGTATACTCTCGTTTTCTGAGTGGGGAATCTACATGGGGAGCTGCATCAGGTATTATAAGAATTGGATCTTTTAGATCTCTTCCTATTTCGACAGAAATAGTTTTGCCATCTTTGGTGTCCACCCTGCCTGATAACATAAGTGGAATATTCACCCATTGATATTTTTTAATTCCACCATAATAAATGGTCTGAAATAAGGCAAAGCCATCTTGTTCATAGAATGGTCTCGCTTTGATGTCAATTCGAGGACTATCATGATGTGCCCCAATTAATCTACTTCCTTTAGTTATTGGCTCTGCACCGATAATTAATGCAATGAGAGCTCTATCTCGATTATTGAAAATCAATTTTGCGCCGGATTTAATCTGAGTAGGATTCGTGTATTCTGAAAACCCATCTTTATTAAGCATTGCAATCAATTCTCTGGTGGATGTGATTTCAGTTCTTGCTTTATCCAGATACGTAGAATACCCTTTGATATATTCCTCAATATCCGAACGTTTTTTTTGATCTATATCTAGCCAAGAAGATTTCTTGGAATTCCATACAGATTGAGAGTGGACTGATACACAAAGTAATAGCGCTGAGAAGATTATTGGTAAAGTTTTCATGAGTTGGCCACTGATAAAGTATACTGAACATCTATTTCTGGGTGTATGCTCATCATTACAGGACATGATTTTGCTGCATGATGAAATGCCGCTATATCGCCATCTGAATATTGATGATTGGGAAGTACAATAGATATATCCAATGCTCCAATTCGACGAATGGGTTCATTGACCATGATTTTCTTGATATTTATAGTAGTTCCATTAACATCTACAGACCTTTTGTTCGCTGCTATGCCAATAATTGTCATAATACATGTTCCAAGTGCAGTTGCGAGTAAATCTGTAGGGGAAAAACTAGCACCTTTGCCATTATTGTCAATTGGAGCATCAGTGTACAGAGTATTTCCCGACGGATCATGAGTAGCTACGCAACGCAGTTCGCCAGTATATTCAATAGAGATAGAAACCATGTTAAAATCCTTAAAAGTAAGTGAGCGAAATTACCCATTTTTTCAGGACTCCTTAAGGATTTTGCTCAGAAATAGATGAAATACCATGATGGTAAGTGGAAAAGTTGTTTCAGAACAATCAGGCAAGTCAATTTCAATCTTGGAATTCTCGCGTTTTCAGCCTAATTTTGCCGTTTGTTCAGGGTCTTGAATCGTATGTATTCAAGGCATAATTTCGTCAAAGCTTAGGAGTATAAGATGGGTATCATCTCACGCATGCGAGATATTTCCCCGTATATGTTGGTGATATTTGTTGTTTCATTTATCGCCTTCATGGTCGCTTCCGATTCAAATATCGGTACTATTTTAAACAGTTCATCATCAAGTTCCGTTGTCGGTACTATCAATGGCGAAGAAATTTCTTATCAAGAATTTGAACTTCGTGTGAAAGAACAAGCTGATATGCAAAGACAACAAAATCCTCAAGCTGAAGTTGATGAGAATATCATCCGTCAGGCAGTTTGGGATCAGTTTGTTGAGGAAGCATTGATTCGCCAGGCCGGGAAAGCTGCGGGTATCAAAGTAACTCAAGATGAAGTACTTGATATCATGTTAGATAGCCCACCGGAATACCTTACTAGAAATTTCACTGACAGTTCAGGAACATTTAATCGTCAGGCATATTTAGATGTTATGACTAACCCTGATATTATTGCTCAGAATATTGCTGCTGGGAAAAAAGCTGGAATGATTCCTGAATCTGTTGACCCAGCTGAAGAAGTAGCGAAATTCAAGAATAGTCTCCTCAAAATTGAAGACTTTATGTATAAGTCCAGATTACTCGAACATTTCAGAAGAGCATCTGGAACAGCTGCATCGATAGTTTCTCCAACATATTTAAAGAATAAATATGTGAATGAAAGTGCAACTTTCGATTTTGACTATATCCACTTCAATGTTAATAATGTGGATGCTAAAAGTATTGGTAAGCCTACAGATCAAGAATTGCAGGCAGAGTATGAAAGTGTGAAAGAATTCACAAAACAAAAACCTGCCCGTAAAATCAAGTATGTGTCTTTCCCATTGGAGCCTTCAAAGCAAGACACATTAGCAGCATCTAAGAAAATTACTAGAATTCAACAATCTCTTGCCGAAGCTATAACACCTGAAGCAAAAATTGCAGCTTTCGATCAGTATTATGCAGAATATTCTGGTACTCAATTTGATTATCAACCAGTAAAGAAGCTTGCTCCAGATGTTGCAGCAATTCTCGGTGCTGGTAAACAAGGCGATGTAATTGGACCTATCACATTGCAAAGTGGAACATTTATTTATAAGATTGATAGTCTTCGTAGTGGTGTCACTGAACTTGTAAAGGCAAGTCATATTCTTGTTAAGTTTGGTTCCAATAAAGACAGTGCAAAGGCATTTGCCTCACAAATTTTAGCAAGAGCTAAAAAAGGTGAAGATTTTGCAGTTCTTGCAAGTGAGTATTCACAAGATCCTGGTTCCAAAGATCGTGGTGGTGAATATGATTATTTCCCAAAAGGACAAATGGTTAAACCATTTGAAGACGCATGCTTTAACAATGCTCCTGGCTCAATTGTAGGTCCCGTTGAAACAGATTTTGGTTATCATATCATCAAGGTTTCAGATAAGATTTCTGAAGAGATTAAGTATAGCGAAATCATGGTTACAGTTGCTATGTCTATGAATACCAAAAAGCAACTCCGTAGAGATGCTTTGTCATTCAAGCAGCAATTGGATGATGGACAAAATATTGAGTCACTTGCAAAGAAATTGAAAAAGAATGTTGTAGAGACAATGTTCTTTGATACCCAAATGCCAGTACTTGGTTCTCAATCTCTTACAAGTTTTGCTTTTTCAAATGATGTCGGTGCAATTTCAGAACCGATGGAATTGAAATACTATGGAATAGTGGTGGCACAAATTACAGGCAAGCGTGAATCAGGTTTGCGCCCATTTGAAGATATGAAAGATGAGCTAGCTCAAAAGGTAATCTTCAAGAAGAAAATGAATATTCTTAAATCAAAAGCAAATTCGATTTATCAAAAGATTAAGTCATCTGACAGACTTTTTGCAATTACACAGATTGATCCAACATTTGAGGTGAAGACAGCTGCAAAAGTGCGAAATAATGGCTTGGTCAATGGTGTAGGAAATGAACCTATACTAACTCAAAAAGCACTTCTTGCTCCATTAAATAAGATTAATGAGCCAATAGCTGGTGATAATGGTTGGTATATTTACCAAGTAATACAAAAGTCTGATGCAGACATGGGTGCATTTGCAAAATCTAAAAAGGATTTGCAAATGACTTTATCTACTCAAGCGGCATCTGCAGCTTATTCGCAATGGTTCAATGCATTGAAGGATAAAGCTGATATTCAAGACTATCGAGGAAAACTCTTCCGTGACTAATGTAAAGCCCGCAATTTGCGGGCTTTTTTGTTTATGATACCAAATTTTACATATACAGATTTATCAGATTTATCATCTACATCTCATGGTGGGAGATTTGCTGTAAACTCAGTAGAAGAATCTCTAAGATTCTGCGAATCAATTGCAAAGAGCCATTATGAAAATTTTCCAGTAGCATCATTATTGCTACCTGCATCAATACGATCTCATGTAATGGTCATTTATGCATTTAGTAGAATTGCAGATGATATTGCAGATGAGTATTCATTAGAATATGGAAAGGAAAAGGGAGAGTATGCATTAACCATAATGCATCATTTTCTGAAGCAATCTCATAATGGTGGGTTCAAAGGAAAAAATCCATTGTGGTTAGCATTGCAGCATGTGTTTGAAAAGACAACATTACCAATATCCCCATTTGAACGTTTATTAAATGCATTTTTGTCTGATATATATTTCAGTCTACCCAATACTTTAGAAGATATCTTAGAGTATTGTCATAATTCTGCAAATCCAATCGGGGAATTACTATTGAGATTATATGGTCTATGGAATAATGATACACAAAAACAATCTGATTCATTATGTACTGCTCTTCAAATCATTAATTTTCTTCAAGATATTTCAATTGATAAGAAAAAAAATAGATTCTATGTGCCACTTGATTATTTTGAATCACATGAAATAGTGGAAAACTATTTGGCAATAGGAGAAATAACACCTAATTTTTCAGCAGGTATTTCAAGGCTGATTTCTGATGTTGAGTCGATTTTGAGTAATTCAATAGAATTAGCTTGGTTAATCTCTAATAAAGGCTTTCGTACTGAATTATTACTCATTCAATGTTCTGGTAAAAGAATCTTGAACAAATCGAAGAAACAAGAGACATCATTACCTTTTCAAAGACCCAAATTAGAAGCATTGGATTATTTTCTAATATTCCTTCGAATGCTGACATATATGCCAATGATAATCCTAAAACGATGAGCATTGATACTGATATCGCCGAATTTGATTGCTCCGAGGAATTAGCTCAGCAGAGCAAAACAAATTTCTATTATTCCTTTACCTTTCTTCCTAAAGATGAGAGAGAAGCGATACATACTGTCTATGCATTCTGCAGGCATATAGATGATATTGTTGATGAGGAGGATGCTGGAACTTCAGAGGAAATTATTCAAAAAAGAAAGAAACTAGCAGATTGGCGTAAGGTAATTGATCAGATGTATGCAGGTAAACCGCAATCGACATATCTCAAGCCATTACAATCGGCTATAAAAAGATTCTCGATTCCTAAACAGTATTTCATGACATTAATCGATGGATGTGAAAGGGATTTACGGCAAAAACGATATGAAACGTTTACTGAGTTAAAAGAATATTGCTATGGCGTGGCTGGAATAGTTGGTCTAATGTGCATTGAGATTTTTGGCTACAAGTATGAAGAGACAAAAGAATATGCCGTAAATCTTGGTTATGCACTCCAATTAACTAATATATTACGGGATTTAAAAGCAGACAAAGATAGAGGGTATATATATCTGCCTAGAGAGGATATGGAAAAATTTAGATATTCAGAATCTGATTTAATGAATGAAGTGTATAATGAGCAATTCATAGAATTAATGCGATATGAAACAAGGCGAGCTAGGGAGTATTATCATAAAGCAAGAACAGCATTAAGGCCTGATGAAAGAATGACAATGATTGCTGCAGAAATAATGGATGCAATTTACTATCGTTTACTTGAGAAAATTGAATTGAATGATTTTGATGTGTTTAAAAAGCAGATCAGAGTTTCAACTATTCATAAAATAGCAATAGCTTTCAAACATTGGATTTCGACCAGAATATTCGTTGGAAGAATAAAGCATTAATCAATCTGGTCTGATAACAAGAACTGGGCAAGGGGCCTTTCTTACAACTCTTTCAGTAGTGCTACCTAATAATAAGTGTTCAACGCCACCTCTTCCATTTGTAGCTATGCAAATCAGTGAGATATTATGATCTTTTGCATATTGATTGATTTCATCTGATGATCGCCCACCATGTATGATTTGAGGTATAACAGAAAAGCCCTCAGCATGTAATTCTTCAACTGTTTGTTTTAATTCTTTTTCAGCAGCGTTTGTATATTCCTTTTCTACATCACTGAGATCTACAGGCGTATATCCCCAATCTACAGGGAATATGACGGGTTCAATGATATGTATCAAATGAATAGTTGCAGACCATTGTTTTGCCCATTCTTTAGCATAATTCATAGCTTTTTCGGAATGTGTAGAAAAGTCCGTTGGTACTAGTATGGAAGTAATGGGTAACATATATTCAGTCCTTAATTATTTATTCAAACATAGAGAATTGTGGCTTATGTAAAACTGATAATTCTCACTTTTTCATTAAAATACGAGAACGCAGTTTTTTGATTTTATGTGTCTTTCTTTGTTTTACAAAAGCAGATATTTTATTTCTGAGCATTCTGATGAATATGAAAAGAAGTTTTGCTAAAGGAATTCTTGATGCCTTCTTAAGCCCTGTTCTAAGGAGTTTTGATAATTGTAATTGATCATTGTCGGATAATTGGATTTGATTCTCATGTTGATTGACTTGTTGCTGTACCAATTGCGTGAGAACAGTTCCCAATTCATTATTGAGTTCTTTTAAAGATTCTATATCAATTTCGTTAAAATGTAATATGGTTTCAATGTGATCATATAAAACTGCAGCTAATTTAGCATCCTCTGCAGAAGGATCTTCTTTTAATAATTGGAGAATCTCACGAGATAATTGTACAAAATCATTAATTCGTTCAGTGGATAGAGAGAACAAGATCTTGGGATTAACATCTGAGACATTAACAAATATGGAAGACAATTCTATGATTTCATTTCCATAATTACTCATTGCTTTGTGAGAATAACGCTGAATTTTATCACTCAATTGTTTATTCAGAAATTGTATCTCACTATTCATTGCAAATTTGCGATTATCAGTTTGAGTTGTACGCAGAGTTGCTTCCATATCTTTAATTCTGAGTTGTATTTCTCGAATAGCTTTTGCTTCCTCTGATTCACTCGAATGTATTGTATTGAGTATAAGTTTGTGATCTGGTTCAATCTTAGCATCACCTATTTTCACGCAATGAATTCTGATATGTTCGCCGAGAGCGTGTTGAACTTTGGGGATATCTATATGTGCTGCACCGTCTGTAATAACCAATATTTCTGCTTCTGACATGAAGCTGTCATTTCGAATGTCTTGAATTGCAGTTAATAAGGCTTTTTCTAGAATGGTTCCTCTGCCTTCAGCCGGCATACACATGATTTCAGTAATCAATGTATCGAAATCTGTTCGATTTAGGACAATATGTAACTTGCCAATATCTGCATCAAATGTTCTGAAAAATATAGTTCCCATTTCTTTTTGATTATTCTTCAAAAAGAAATATGCTATAGCTTTTGCAAGATGAATTCGATATGATTCTTGCATCGATTTTGATGTATCAAACAAGAGATATACTTTTTGTTTTCTAGAATCGGGTGCAAAATCATTATTGTCAGATTGATACCGTTTATTTCTTGGTGCTTTTGGGGATGGCATCCACAAAGATCTCTCAACCAATCTTTGCATGAATACTTCATCCGGAAGTAAATATTGATGCGGGTAAATTCGATTGATGTCTCTATAACTTTGAATGAGATTAGCTTCGTATTCCTCGCCAGCAGGTAGATGTGGTATTATCTCTTTAGGTGCAGATTTGTCTTCAATATTTGGTTCGGAAAGCCATAATACTGGGCTTAATATGGTAGTGAGGGGATTTTCAATATCTTCTAATACTCTAGAGATTTCATAAACCAATGTGAAATCTTCAGGTAATGCATTGATGGAAGAATCCAAAAAACCATATTCCACCATTCTTGAAAAGAAGGCTGAATTTCGCAATATGGTTCTTTGCGATAGCTCCATAGAAATTAATTCTCTATGTGTTGAAATATTCGAATAGTCTCTTTTTCTAAAGCTTGACGCAATTCTCTCACTTCATCACAAGATGGAATCATGTTTTTGAGAAAAGATTCAAGTACTCTTTTATTATGCAAAATAGTATGGTCAATATGTAATGTGTCCTGAATCCATTCAAGCAAAGTTCTGCGAAGAGGAGTATTTGATAGTGCTTTATCAAGTGGTTGTTGTAAAAAGGAAGGATCTTCTTCAATTTGTTCTAAAACTTCTTCATATGCTATCAAGGAACGAATTTGTTCGAATCCATTTGAAGAAGTGAGTGAATTATAAACAGTTGTAAAACTTTTTTCAAAGAGATGCTTTTCCTCGGGAAGTCCACCTGTGCAATAAATCAGTGAAAGTTTTCTGATATCTTCAGCTTCGGCCAGCGTTCTACCATCGAGGAACGTTAATGCGCGTAATAAATCCAGTGACTTTGCTTGAGTTCTAGGTGAGATATAGTAATCATTGTATTCAGAACTTGTATGACCTTTATGAGCTTCTCTTAGTGTTCTATTCCGGGAATATTCATAATGTCTAACTACCAAATTTGTGAAGTATAACATCTCGGCTGAAATTCGGAATTCATGTGATCTGTCTTCAGCTGTAATGAGTTTTTTTAAAGTTAATAATTCATCATATCCAATAGTGATAGGTGGTTTGACTATTCTATTTGAATGCTGAGAATATTGCACCCCAATCTTGAATTGAATCAATGGATCTTTATCTGGAAGTATGATTGATTTAAAGAGAAATCTATCAAGAATAGCTTCAGTAACTTCGCTAATTCGTAAATAATTGGTAGCTGCAATAACAGTATGAAGAGGGGAGACTACTTGCTGTGTACCTCGAATCATTTTTCTTTCATTTAATAGTGAAAGAAGTGCTCGAAGTGTAAAATCATTTGCATCGAAGATTTCATCAATAAAACCAAAATGAGATTCTACGAGTGAACCTTTAGTATTATGCTCAATAATTCCTTCTTTGAGAGATTCAATATTTAAACCTCCAAAAAATGTATCTGGTTGTTGTTCTTTACTTGCTTGAACACGGAATAATGCCGCATGATCAAAACAGGCAAATAATTGTTCGGCTAATAATGATTTACCAGCTCCGGTTCTACTTTGCAAGAGAAGATGTTCACCAGTGAGAAAAGCACAGAAAGCCTGTTCAATAACTTCTTCACGATTAATTACTCTCCTACCAACAAATTCTTTGGCTTGTTGAATTTTGAGTGCAATTTCTTCTAAAGAGAATCCTGAGCTCATGATGTTCCCAAGTATAAATGTGATTAGAATGTGAAATATGTCTTCATTCTCAAAAGGACTGAGTTAATTGTATTAGAAATAAATTTAGATGTTCTGTAAAATAATTCACAACTGTCTGAATATTAAAATAATGACTGCTAAAACATTTTAAAATTCCAAATGCTAAGTCTGTTCACGAGCTTGTAAAGCTTTCTATTATCAGAAGGTGTAATAGAAGAATATCAAGATTCTACTTGTAGATCAATGGTAACTTTATAGGTTAAATGACTGTAAGATAGTTGCCTTCAAATTGCCAGAAATATTTTGAATATTAAGATGATAAAGATTGAATATGGAAAAGCTTTTTGAAAAAAAAAGGTATTTATTACCAATAATGATAGTACAAGATAATCAAGAAATTATGATGCAGCATCTGATGATTTATGTTAGTACTAACACAATAGACCAAAATATTTATAGATTTATATGAAAAATATAATTTGTGTTTAATAGGGTCTGTTTTCGAGTCAAATACTTGAAAATGTATCAATCATGGAGATTCTTAAAGCAAGGATATCGTAATAATATTGCATGATACAAACCTTGAACTACAGATTCTTTTTAAAAGTTAACTTGAGCCTGAATCCTTAAGAGAGAGCCTTCTTGTAAATTATCTTGTTTCAAAAAGTCTTCATATCTTCTATTTGAGATTGTATAATTGGCAACCAGTTCAAAATTCTTATTTACTTGCCATTCTGCACCTATTTCAAGCTCCTGAACTTCATAACTTCTAGCATCTCGTTCATGCTTTTTCCCACCTTGATAATATTGGTATCTAACATAAGGAATGAGAGTAGTTTGATTGAATTTAGTAGAATAGTTTAAAGTTATATATCCTCCTCTTAATGGCATAACTTCTATTGAATCTGTTATTTTGTTAAATTGAGGACCACTTCCTTCTGTGTATTCAGCTAAAATACCAAATGGTTTTGGATACAATACAAATGTTCCTGCCAATCTTTGGTCTGTATAATTCAAATCTGCACTTGTTTTCACTCCGGCACTAAGATTAGCTTTTGGCATCACCCATTTGCCTGAATAGCCTTGTACTCCGAGTTCTATGATTTGATTATTAATTTCAAAAGGATAAGTAAAGCGACTAACAATATGGGGTTCATTATTCAATTCTAGGTTATTTGCTGTTTGTCCATTATAAGCTCCAAGTGCAAATAATCCATAGTCACCGCTCCCTTTCAGCCCATCACTTACTAAACTTGATAATAACTTACGTTTATTTTTTGGTGCCCAATAAAAGAAAACACCTAAATCTCTTTCATTTGAAACTGCACTATTTAATGCATCATTTCTATCTAGAGGTAATCTATTTTGACT
>JACCDW010039394.1_pt1 | contig 27423 bp, 27 predicted proteins | sample 7449781 | NCBI WGS metagenome assembly JACCDW01 (sample SAMN15323449, study PRJNA562643) | freshwater metagenome | isolation source: river surface water | place: USA:Blue River Watershed | collected 2017-08-18
AATCGATGGTGCCCGAGGCCGGAATCGAACCGGCACGCCTTGCGGCGGGGGATTTTGAGTCCCCTGCGTCTACCAATTTCACCACCCGGGCGGATTGCGAAGACAGCGATTATGACATATTTTTTTACAGAATTTAAACGCTTGAGCGCCAAAGATACAGCAGATTTCACAGTGGACATTTAATTTGGTTAGGATGTCCCTCATGACGTCCTTGGAATTAACCCTTTTGTACCTGCTGGCCGCTGTGCTGGGCGTGGTGGGGTGCCGTTTCCTCAAACTCCCCCCCATGTTGGGGTATCTGGTGGTTGGCGTGGTTATCGGGCCTAACGCCTTGGCCTTTGCACAAAACTCGGAAGGCATTCGGCACTTAGCAGAATTCGGTGTGGTGTTCCTCATGTTTGTCATTGGCCTTGAATTCAATTTGCACAAATTGAAAGCCATGCGGCATTTTGTTTTTGGCTTGGGGCTTTTTCAGGTGGTCCTGACCATTTTGATTGTCACCACTGTTTCTATTTTTCTCAGTGTGATGGCGCCCACCTTGTGGGGCATGCGTTGGCAAACCGCCTTGACTTTGGCGGGTGCCATGGCCATGAGCAGTACGGCCATTGTGATCAAGCTCATGTCAGACCGGCTAGAACTTGACTCTGAGCATGGCAAGCGTGTTTTGGGCGTTTTGCTGTTTCAAGATTTGGCGGTGGTTCCTTTGCTGGTGTTAATTCCAGCGCTCAACGCGCCGCCAGAAGAGTTGATGACTGCCTTGTTTTTTGCCGCAGCAAAAGCGCTTGTGCTGATCACGCTGTTACTCACGGGCGGCCAGCGCTTCATGCACTGGTGGTTGTTGTTGGTGGCACGGCGCCAAACCGAAGAATTGTTTGCATTGAATGTTTTGTTAATCACGCTGGGCCTGGCTTGGCTCACGGAGATGGCAGGCTTGAGCCTAGCACTGGGCGCATTTGTGGCGGGCATGTTGATTTCCGAAACGGAATTCAAGCACCGTGTAGAGGCTGATATCAAACCTTTTCACGATGTTTTACTTGGCTTGTTTTTTATCACGATTGGCATGATGCTGGATTGGCGCATCATCTGGGATCGTTGGGGATTCGTTTTGTTCTTGGTCACCGTGCCTGTGGCTTTTAAATTCGTTTTGATTGCCGCACTGACACGATTTGGCGGTGCCACTGAGGGCATTTCTTTGAGAACTGGGCTTTATTTAGCTCAAGCTGGTGAGTTTGGCTTTGTTTTGTTGACATTGGGCAATCAAAACAACTTAATTCCCCCTGATTGGTTGAATCCTGTTTTGGCGAGCATGGTGCTTTCCATGATGGCCACCCCGTTCATCATCATGAGAGCCAATCAGTGGGTGATGAAATGGTCTGCCACGGATTGGCTACAGCAGTCGCTTGAGATGACGCAGTTGGCCCAAAAGAGCATCAACACAAAGAAGCACATCATCATTTGTGGCTATGGTCGATGTGGTCAAAATTTGGCCAAGCTTTTGAAAACGCAAGACATTCCGTATCTTGCTTTAGATTTAGACCCCGACAGGGTCAATCGCGCATTAGCGCAAGGCGATCACGTGGCATATGGTGATGCGGCAAGGTTGCAATCTCTGATGGCAGTTGGATTGGAGCGGGCCAGTGCCGTTGTCATCACTTACTTAGACAGTGCCTCCGCCTTCAAAGTATTGGCATTCGCGAAAGAGCACGCGCCGCATGTGCCAGTGGTTGTGCGAACCCAAGATGACCATGACTTGGCGAAATTCCAAGCGGCTGGCGCCTCAGAGGTGGTGCCAGAGACCATTGAGGGGTCGCTCATGTTGGCCACTCACGCGCTAGCACTGGTAGGTGTTCCCATGAAACGCGTCATTCGAATGGTTCAATCACAACGTTTGCAGCGTTATGAACTGTTGCGAGATTTTGATCCTGGCGAAAAAGGCGAAGAAAAGTAGTTTCTAAATTGTGATGAGATGTGCATCAAGGATTGCAGACATCACAGTTTCTAGCAGGAGCAACTTCTAGCAAGGGATGGACTTCAGAGAAATTGCAGTGCAAACAACTCCATTTTTCTGCTTTGGGAATGCGCGTGGGGGTACTGCATATTTCACATGGCGCACCATTCAACATCTCCGTTAACCCATAACCCGGCAATTTGCAGTGAGGACAAAAGGACTGCAACAAGGCTGACAACTTTTCTGCTGTGTGTTGAATGGTTTGCATTCTGCTTGGATTCATATGGGCTCGCATGTCGGTCTCTAGCCACACAGAGGCTGAAACTTTCAAAGCAGCGTGAATCCGATCGGTCAAGGTTTGGATGTCTTGGATGCCTTTGGCAAAAAAATTGTCTTGAGGTGTGCCAATGATGAGGCCGTGGGTAGGAAAATCCACCTTCTGCGCAAAGCTCAAGGCGTGATCGACTGAGTTTATTTTTTCGGAAGAAAAATTGGTTTCTGAGGAACCAAAAATTGCATAAATGGCGTGTTCATGCAAGCGATCCCAAAGCGCCAGAACTTCTAAATTCCATGGCAGTAAATAAACTTGTGGGTGCGGTCCGAATGACCCCTCGCTACCTAAGCCGTATCGGCAGTTTGTGAGTTCGGTTGCCAGTTGTGCTTTTTTCAGGGCAGTTTGAACCTGCGTCAGTGGCCGATCAACTTCGCCTGTGAAGGTGCCCAAAGAGTCGGTGTCAAAGTCGTCGACGACCCGAATTTTGAAGCCTTGCTTGAGCAAGACGGGAGCGACCACTTTTTCTTTGTGATGGCAGGTTAAAAAAGCAACTTCTTTTTGCATGTACAGGTCTTAATGGATGACCCATCTTGCCATAAAGTCATAGAAGGGGATGCCAAAAATGATGTTCAAGGGGAACGTCAACCCCAGTGATAGACCTAGGTACAGTGAAGGTGATGCTTCTGGAATGGCCAGCTTCAGTGCGGCTGGCACAGCAATATAAGACGCACTGGCCGCCAAAACCATGAGCAGCAAACTGTCACCCAATGACATCCCAAGTGTTTGGGCCAGCATCAATGCAATGAAGCTATGCGCAATGGGACCCAAGATGGCGTAAGCAATCAGGAAAGGAGAATTGCCTTTCAAATGGTGAAAGTTTCTGGCGGCAGTCAGCCCCATGTCCAAGAGAAAGAATGCCAACATCCCCTTGAATAAGTCGACAGAGAAGGGCGACATCATGGCTTTGCCTTGATCGCCAGACAGCATGCCTACCAGCATGGCGCCCAACAAAAGCAATTGAGCGCCATCTGTCAGCGATTCGTGAAGCGTTTGTTTGAGCGTGTGAACATGGGGCACTGCGCTGATTTTTTTTCGAATGCCGTTTACCCAAAAAACTGCCAACAAGATGGCGGGCGATTCCATGACGGCCATTGCCGCTGACATATGGCCTGAGTAGGGAATTTTTTGACCGTCCAAGTATTGCACTGTGGCCATGAAGGTGACCGCACTCACAGAGCCGTAGGTTGCGGCAATGGCGGCTGCATCAAATGGGCCCGTAATTCGTTTGAGAATTTGATAGCCCACCGCTGGAATTAAAAATGCCAAGAAAATGGCTGCACCCAAGCCCTTAGCGACATCTTGTGTGAGGCCCGATTGAGAAAGCGCAAAGCCACCCTTCAAGCCCAAGGCCATGAGCAGATAGAGGGAGAGAAACTTGGAAATCTGTTGCGGTATTTCCAAGTTGGATTTGAGTAAGCCCGCTACGATGCCAAAGATGAAAAAAAGAATGGCCGGGTCAAAGAAATTGTTAAGCACGACGCAATCTTAAAGATTAAATTTAATCGAAAAAAGCAGATAATTTAGAACCAACATTCTGAATAAAGCTGATTATGAGCAGTCATTTTAATTACAAACATCTTTATTACTTTTGGGTTGTCGCCAAAGAGGGTGGCATTTCCAGGGCAGCTGAAAAGTTGGGCATGGCTGTTCAAACAGTCAGCGCGCAAGTTCGAGAATTGGAAAAGTCATTGGGCTATGGACTTCTGAAGCCCGCAGGCCGTGGCTTGGTTCTCACCGAGGCGGGTATCGCGGCCATGAAGCAAGCGGATCAAATTTTTCAGTTGGGTGAAGATTTACCCGCCCGTGTCAAAGATGCAGCGAGTGTGCCTGCTGTTCGTTTGACAGTGGGTATTTGTGACAGTCTTCCCAAAATGGTGGCGCATCGACTTTTGTTGCCCGTCATTGGTGTTAAAAATTTGAAGCTGACTTGTTATGAAGGTCAATTAGACGATTTACTGGGTGACTTGGCCTTGCATCGGCTCGATGTGGTCTTGTCCGACAGGCCAGCCACATTCAATCCCAATATCAAGTTGTACAGCCATGCACTTGGCGTGACTGACATTGCCTGGTACGGTAATTCAAAATGGGTCAAGGCAGGTCAGCGTAATTTCCCTCAATGTTTAGAGACGATTCCAGTTTTATTGCCGACAGCTCACACGGCTGTTCGCGACCGCTTAGACCACTGGTTTGAACAACGCGCGATCAAGCCAAACATTGTGGGAGAGTTTGAGGACAGTGCGCTCTTGAAAACATTTGGTGCCAATGGCATGGGTGTGTTTCCAGCCGCTGAATGGGTGCATGCAGACTTAACAGCCCATTACGCAGTAAATCGCTTGGGCGCATGCGAGGGGGTCAAAGAACATATTTTTGCCATTGGCACAGAGCGAAAAGTTCAACACCCCCTGGTTCAACAATTGCTACAACAAAAATTGTGAATCAGAGGGGTTGATTTAGACAGTACTTGAATCAATCGGTCTGAGGTTTCGCTGTGCGAACACTCAGCAGCATGGTGATCGCCAGAATGCCGACCACAACGCCTAAGGACACCATCACAGGAATTTTGTAAAAATCGATCAAGCACATTTTGGTTCCAATGAACACCAAAATGACTGCCAGTCCGTAGTTCAACAAGTGGAACTTGTTGGCAACTGACGCCAGCAAAAAGTACATGGCGCGCAAACCCAGAATCGCAAAAACGTTACTGGTCAGAACAATGAAGGGATCGCTGGTAATCGCAAAGATAGCAGGAATAGAGTCAACTGCAAAAATGACATCGGTCAAGGCAATCAAGCAAATGACCATGAACAAAGGTGTGGCAACTTTTTTGCCATTTTCAAGCGTCCAGAAATTTTCACCATCGTAATCTTTGCTAACAGGAATCAGTTTACGCAAGAGCTTGAGTGCAGGGTTGTCATCCAGGTCGGGTTCCTTACCAGCAGCCCACCACATCTTGATGCCGGTGAGAATCAAAAATGCGCCAAACACATAGAGAACCCAATGAAACTCAGCCAGTAACCAGCCGCCCACCAAAATCATGACGGTGCGCAAAACAATGGCGCCGATGATGCCAATCATGAGGACCCTCTTTTGGAAGTGTGAGGGAACCGCGAAGTAGGTGAAGATCATCAAGAAAACAAAAATATTGTCGACAGCCAGCGACTTTTCAATCAGGTAGCCTGTTAAAAATTCGAGTGACTTGGTATTCGCCAACTCAGTTGAACCTGTGGTGTCTTTGATGGCCCACCAAAACAGGCCATTGAACATGAAGCTCAACGCAATCCAGACCAAAGACCAGTTCAATGCTTCTTTGACGCCAATTTCTTGCGCGCCTTGTTTGCGCAAGACGACAAAGTCAATGAACAAAGATGCCAGAACGATGACAACAAACGTGGCCCAAAGCCATAGAGGTGCAATTGTTTGCATACTTACCTTATTTTTGAAAAATCCCTGAAGGGAACAATGATGTGGTACAAAGTCTAATCTTAAATATTCAGTTTTAAATTGAATTAAATTGAATATAACTTCGTAAAAATAGGAATAATTGAACCCCTTATTTGCCTAATAAAAACAGCACTGGAATGGCCAATCGATCGGCCCATGCTTTTTCGTTGTGGCCTGTTCCCTCAAAGACCCGAGTTAAGAAATTGGCTTGAGGGCCATTCTCAGAATAGCCCTTGTCGCGAATGATTTGATTGATGAAATTTTGATAAGGGGCATACAAGGCATCCAGTTCAGTGGTGCCGTGGTCTTGGTAGATTTTGTTGGCTTCCGGGTTGGCCAATTTGTCCCTCAGATAAATGTAGGCGGACAGAGGTATGTGAGAGTTGGGTTGGTGGATGCCAATCCAATGCGTTGACAGGCCTGCGGCACCGCCAAAAACCGCTGGGTACTCATTCAATGCGTAGATCGAAATCAGTCCGCCCATGCTTGAGCCCATGATGGCTGTTTGGGCCGGGCCTTTGTGGGTCGGGTACTTCGTGTCGATGTAGGGCTTGAGTTCATCGACCAAAAAACGCAAATAGGCATCGGATTGCGGTTTGTCCTTTAAGCCCTTTTGAATCAACATCTTTCTTGGCGTCTCTGGCATATGAGGTAAGAATTTTTCAGGGAAATATTCACTGTGCCTAAATTGGCCGTTGTTCCATACGCCAACAATGATGGTAGGTGCCAATTGGCCCGACTTCATCAAGCGAGTGATGGTTTGATCGGCATTCCAAGCCTGCTTGTTCCAAGTGGTTTTGGCGTCAAAGAGCATTTGACCGTCGTGCATGTAGAGCACATTGAACCGTTGGCCAGACAATTTAATTTTTTCAAATTCATCAGGCAACCAGACATCGACATGGCGCGCTTGGACATGCTTAGAAGGAAAATTTTCAAGCCGCTCAATTTTCCCGGACTGAGGCACTGGCAAAGGGTGGGTACTTTGGGCGAAGACCTGGAAAGCTAAAAAAAATTGGCACAACAGCAGGCTGAAAAAGTGTCGAGTCATTTTCTGAGACCGATTCAATGGTTTAAAAATTATCGGCAAAAATGTTGCATGAATGCTATATAGCATTTATACTACAAACATGAGCCGCAACGAAGAAGTACCAGTTTATAACCGCATAGCCCAGCAGCGCGAGTTGTTGGGCATGTCTCGCCAGCAGCTGGCCGAGCTGGTAAGTGTGCATTATCAAACCATTGGTTATCTAGAGCGTGGGGAGTACAGCCCCAGTCTGGTCTTGGCACTCAAAATTGCTGAAGTGTTGGGTCAAGACGTTCAAAGTTTGTTTTCAATCAAACCATTTCCGAAAGGCAAATGACATGCGTGAAAAGCCAAAGAAAAAGTTCTATTGGTCAACGGGTGTGACGCGCGATGAAGTTGTGAAAAGTTTGAATGACAATCGTCATTCTGCATTGCGTTCGCAAACCAATCGGAGATGGCTGGTGTCTTTGACATCTATCGCCTTGATCGCAATGACCTTGACAACTTTCATACCCCAACCCAAAGTTCGTTCTTATTTGGATATTCTGTTAATGGCCATTGTGTTGGTGGCTTATTTTCAATTGCGCAAATCTGTTCGCAATGTTGCAGATGCGCCCGACGAGTTGCTGGACGAAAGACAAATTTCGGTGCGTAATGCCGGTTACTTACACGCCTATCGTTACTTGGCAGCCATCGGACTCATCTACTTCTTTGTCTATTATTTCTCGAGCCAAACTGAATTTTTTAAGTTAACGCTTGGATTGGAAATTTCAAATTTGACGCAAGTGTTTTTTTCTTATTGCATGTGGGGTGCTTGCTTGCCCTCCATGGTTTTGGCTTGGTTGATGCCATCAGAAAATCAAAATTAAGGGGACTTAACAAATGAAAAATTTATTTCAACAAATCAAAAATATCTTTCAAGTCACCAACAGAGGTCTTTTGAAGGTGTCTGATTGGATGACCCAAAGTCTCCGAATTGCATTGGTCTTGGGTGTCGTTCTGTACGCAGTCGGCATCGCTTGGGTTGTGTTGTATGCAGACAAAGTCAACTTAGAAGAACCAACTGTTCTGGTTCTTGATATGAAGGGTGTCTTGGTCGAAGAATCACCCGGTGGCTTAAAAGACCAGGTCTTGGGTGAAATTCAAGGCAATGCCACCGAAACCATTCGGTTGCGAGATCTTGCCATGACGTTGGAGTTGGCTGCCAAGGACAAGCACATTGATCGTGTCCTGTTAAAACTCGATGACTTCCAAGGTGGCGGTTTGGTCTCTCTCAGGGAGGCGGCCAGTGCCATTGAAAAATTCAAGGCATCTGGCAAACCTGTCATTGCTTGGTCCAGTATGTACGACCAACGTCAATATTATTTAGCAGCACAAGCCAGTCAAGTATTGGTTCACCCTTTGGGTGGCGTCCTCATTGAAGGATTTGGTCGTTCACGAAATTATTACAAAGACGCGCTAGACAAATTGGGTATTAAAGCCAACTTGATCCGTGTCGGTCAATTCAAGTCTGCTGGTGAGCCTTATGTTTTGAATGCGCCTTCAACAGAAGCTTTAAAAGCGGAAGCGCATGTGTACGACGCCATGTGGTCTTTGTACACACAGGGTGTTGAAAAAGCACGCAATTTGCCGCAAGGCAGCATTTCGCAAAACATTGCCAAGTTGCCCGATGCGTTGGTCAATGTCAAAGGCAATACGTCGCAGTTGGCTTTAGATTGGAAATGGGTCGACCAATTGCAAACCTTTGAAGCTTTGCGTGAATCGCTCATGAAGGAAGTTGGAAAGAACGAAGAAATTCATTCTTTTAGGCAAGTCCATTGGAAAGATTACCTGCGTTCAGAAACCCAAAAAGTCAAAGGCGACCACATTGCTGTGATCGTCGCGCAGGGTGAAATTGGCGATGGCCGAGAACCCGCAGGCAAAGTGGGTGGTTTGTCTACCTCCGAACTCATCCGCAAAGCCACAGAAGACAAGGAAGTGAAGGCAATCGTTCTTCGCGTCAATTCACCTGGGGGCAGTGTTTATGGTTCTGAGTTAATTCGCGATCAGCTGCGAATTGCCCGTGAAAAAGGCAAGCCCGTGGTGATCTCCATGGGAGACCTTGCGGCTTCAGGTGGCTATTGGATTTCCATGGCATCTGACTTGGTCATTGCAGACCCAGCCACCATCACAGGCTCAATTGGCGTGTTTGCCATGTTGCCAACAGGCGAAGGGTTGATGAGCAAAATTGGTGTCAATACAGGTGGCTATAAGACTACCTGGTTGGCAGGCGCCTACGATCCTAGAAAATCACTGGACCCTCGCATTCAAACCATGGTGCAGTCGGGCATTGAAAATGTTTATTCAGATTTTATTGGCAAGGTGTCTCAAACACGCAAACTCGATCTTGCAAAGGTCGATGAATTGGCACAAGGCCGCATATGGACAGGCGCACAAGCCGCTCAACATCAGCTGGTTGATCGTTTGGGCAGTTTCTCTGACGCCATTCAAGAGGCTCGTCAGCGCGTGGCCAAATTGGAGGGCCAAACAGATGCCAGCGCGAAAGACATGCCGTTCAAATATGCAGGCCCTAAAAAATCAGCCTTTGAAAGAATTGCACAAAAGTTGATTGGCCAAATGGGTTGGACCGTCGCAGAAAACGCAGGCCTTTCACAGTGGGTTCAACTGACCGGATTGGTGGGTAGCGAAGCCGTTTTACTTCAAACGCTAGGGCAAGATTTGTCTTGGTTGCAATCGGTCATCTCTAAACAGCAACCATTTGGTGCCGCCGCCCATTGTTTGTGTGAAATCACGCCCTAGTCTGATCCCAAATTAGATGAAGTTCAATGCGGCAAGTCATAGTTGATAGAAGTTGATAGCGTTGCGACCCAGAATCAGTTCTTGGTCTTCGACGCTGTAATGCGCAATCAGCTTAAGACTAAACTCACGCCAACTTGCATACGACCCGGCCAGTTCCAAAACTGGCCAGTCGCTTCCCCAAATCAGTCTTTGAGGCGTCCAAATTTCAAGCAATGCTTGGCACCATGGGTCTAAAGACGTCACAGAACTGCCTTTCGCTGCTTCTGTCCAAAGTCCAGACAGTTTGCACATGACCCGCTGAGTGTTCGTTTCATGAGCGATCTGCCTCATTTCATTTTTCCAAATTGGCAAATGACTCGGGTCGATGATGGGTTTTGCGCCATGGTCGATGACCACTTTCAAATTGGGATGGGCACGCGTCACTTTCAAGATTCGTGACATGTGAACAGGTTGAATGAGCGCATCCAAAACCAAATCATGCGTTGCCATGGCATTCAAAACAGGCTGAATTTTGGCTTGCAAAATCCAGTCGGGATCTTCAATGTCTTGCAACATGGGACGAAGCCCTTTCAGCCCCGGTAACGCCGCGCATTGAGCAACTTGTTCAACAGCATCGTCTGCAAGCATGTCCATCCATCCAACCACCCCTTTGACCATGGGATGCGATTGGGCCTGTTCTAATAAAAAAAGAGTTTCTTCAAAAGTAGGTGCAGCTTGCACCAGTACGCCGCCGTTGATTTGGAAATGGCTTGCATGCTGAGCCCATTCACCCACCATCACATCACGGTAAATGGGTGAAAGCTCGGGCGTTAGCCAACCGTAATCCCCCCGATTCAGTTGCCAAGCATGAAAGTGGGCATCAATCATTGATCGGTTCATAGGCTTCAATGTTGTGAGGGGTTGGCGCTTCTTCGGGAAGCAATCTAGCGTTTTTAAGTGCTTGCCAAAATTCGCTGGGGATCAACTCTTTTTCTGAAATCCGAGATTCAGCCCATTCAAGTTCAGATCGAACCCCCAGCATGATCAGGTGAGTGGCTGGATGTGCCAATGCAAATTGCAAGGCAGCTGATCGCAAGTTGACGCCATGCACATCGGCGATGTCTTGAATTTTCAAAGCCTTTTGTAACCACTCAGCCGATGCAGGGGCATAGTTGAAAGTGACATTGGAATCGGCCGCCAATCGCTTTGCCAAAATACCTGAGTTGTAAACACCACCCAATGCCAGGTCCACATTTCTTTCAATCAAGATGGGCATGAGTTGTGGCAGTGCACTGGTGTCTAAGAGGGTGTAGCGACCTGCCAGCATCAGGGCGTCGATGTCAGCTTGCTTCAGAACCTCCAGCACAACTTGGTGATCATTAACGCCCAAGCCAATGTGCGTCAGCAAACCTTCTTGCTTGAGTTTTTGGAGTTCAGGCAAGCTTTCAGAAACAACCTGCTGAATAACAGAGGGGTAGTTTTTACCCTGGGTGACGGCGTCAATGTCATGCAAATAAACGGTATCGAGTTGTGACAACCCCAGTCGCGTCAAACTGTCCTCGATGCTTTTTCGAATGCCAGTTCGAGAGAAATCCCAATGCTGGACAAAGGGGAGGCCATCCACATAGCTGAATTGTTCACGGGGAACTTGCGAGGAGGGGGTGAGCAGTCGGCCGACTTTCGAAGAAATTTTGAAGCTGCTTCGACTTTTGGTTTTCAAAAAATCGCCCAAGCGTTTTTCTGACAATCCATGTCCGTAGTGCGGTGCTGTATCAAAACTGCGGCATCCATCACGCCAAGCCAGGTTTAAGACGGATTGCACTTCGTGCTCTTGCAAAGCCTTGAACAAGTTCCCGAGAGGGGCGCCGCCAAAGCCCAAGCGTGCACCGTCATTGCAATTGAAATAGGCTGTGGATTGACGCATGGTTGAATTTTTGAAATCAGATCCTAGAGGGCATTCAAACAAATGAAAAGTAGGGTGTTTGATTTTCACTAACAAGGGTAATTACCAGTGATTGGCCAACATCTTAGCAACTAACATGTTAGTCATTCATGTTGAAGAATTTATCACCCCTCCTCACACCAAACCTTCTTTTTGGGCTTTCCAAAATGGGTCATGGTGATTGGGCGGCCATTGTGGATGCCAATTTCCCAGCGCACAAAGTCGCCCAACAGGCGGGTGCCACCCTCATAGAAATGCCGGGTTTAAATTCTTCGGTCGTTCTGGAAGCCATCTTGCAAGTTTTTCCGGTCGACACTTTCGAAAAAGGCAGCAGTTTGACCATGCAGGTGGTGGGCGATGAGACTGCTGTGCCGGTGCCTGTTTCTGAATTTCGTCATTTACTAAAGCAACATGGCGAGAGCGATCCAGAATCGCTTGAGAGATTTGCCTTTTATGAATTGGCGCGCTCAGCCAGTGTCATTGTTCAAACCGGCGATTTACGCAAGTACGCCAACATCTTGCTCCGCAAGGGTGTTATTTCGGTTGATTGAAAACATGAACTGCGCCCCTTTCAAGCAATCGTTGCGCGCCCGTGCCTACGAAAATTTTCGTCAGCAAATTCTCCAAGCCAATGTCGTGCCAGGCCAGTTTGTTTCACAGCGAGAACTGACGCAGCTGTTGGACATGCCACTGGGTGCTGTGCGTGAATTGATTCCGCGTTTAGAGGCAGAAGGCTTGTTGCGAACCGTACCGCAACGTGGTTTACAAATTGCCCATGTTGATTTGAACTTGATTCACAACGCCTTTCAATTGCGCGCCATGCTGGAGCGGGAAGCGGCCCTGCATTTTGTCAAGGCCGCAAGCGATGCCGAATTGCAATTGATTGAGCAATCTCATTTGGCCATCGTCGAAGCTGCAACGCACGGCCCCATCACAGATGAATTGCTCACTGAGGCCACCTCTGTCGATTGGGGGCTCCATGATTTGATGATCGATACCTTGGGCAATGATTTGATTTCTCAAACCTATCGCATCAACAGCTTGCGAGTTCGGCTGATTCATCTGGAAAGGTCGACGCTGTCGGCGGAAATTCTGTTGCCAGCCATGCAAGAGCACCTGAACTTAATTGCCGCACTCAAGGCGCGCAACGCCGATGCCGTGGCAGAGCACTTGGCTTTTCACATTCGAAGTGCACATCAGCGTGTGCTCGGTCAAGACCGTCGGGTTCAAGCTAGCACCTCTCATCAATCGATGGGTCCATCGAATTATTTTCAATCTCGAACGGAGTTCACTTGAGCATTCAAACTATCAACGCGCGCAATGGCTTCCAAGGCATTTGGCCCGCCATGCTAACGCCATTGGACGAGGCCTTGAACATTGACCATGCCAAATTGGCGGCACATGCGCAATCTTTGCTTCGTGCTGGTTGTGGCGGTGTGACCATTTTTGGCACCACAGGCGAGGGGCCTTCATTTTCGGTTCGAGAGCGCAAAGAAGCGCTTGAGCAACTCATTGCCAGCGGCTTTCCTGCAGATCGAATCATGGTCTCGACCAGCTGCGCTGCGTTGGTTGAAACCACAGAATTGACACAACATGCCGTTGACCTCGGTGTCCATGGCTGTTTGGTTTTGCCGCCGTTCTTTTTCAAAGGCGTCAGCGATGAGGGTATTTTCAATGGTTACGTCCAAGTGATCGACAGCATCCATCGATCCGATTGGCGTTTGTATCTCTATCACATCCCCCAGGTCATTGGCGTGTCGCTCTCGCATGAGGTGATTCAGCAACTCATCAACAAGTACCCCAAAATCATTGTGGGCATCAAGGACAGTGCTTGCGATCGGGCGCACTCCGTTGGTCTGGCCAAAGCCTTTATGCCACCTTTAACGGTGTACGTGGGGTTTGAGCCAGACCTGACCACCATGGGGCCTCTGGGAAGCACCGGGGCCATCAGTGGTTTGGCCAATTTCATGCCCAGATTGGTGCACAGGATGGTACTGACGTCAAATGAGCCCCAGACAGTCAATGATGCAAAACGGGTTGACGACATGCTGGCGCTTTTGAAACCCTATTCCTTGATGCCAGCTTTGAAAGGTGTCATGGCGGCTTTGAGCCATGATGACAGTTGGTTGCGAGTACGGTCACCGTTGGTGGCCTTGACACCTGCTGTGTATGCAGATTTTGCTAAAAAAGTTGATGCCTTTAACATCGACAAGCTTCACGAATAATTCAACTTTATCCACCCTAAGGAGACTCCTGTGAAAACTCAATCCATGATTCGTCGTCAAATTGTTGCTGCCTGTGCTTCTGCTGTAGCTTTGTGTGGTGTGCTGGGTGTCAGCACGCAAGCCATGGCCCAAAACAAAATTCCAATGAGAATTTCAACGCCTGCCGTGCCAGACGATTGGCACGCAAAGATGTGGACTGTTTTTAAAGAGAATCTCGACAAATCTTCTGCCAACCAGTTTGATGTTCAAATCAATTTGAATGCCTCTTTGTTCAAGCAAGGGACCGAGCCAGCAGCCATGGCACGTGGCAACTTAGAGTTGTCCGCCATTTCTGCATTTGACATTGCTAAGTTGGTGCCAGATTTCTCCATCTTTACAGCCGGCTATGTTATTCGTGACCCCTCACATCAGCAAAAAGTTTTCAATGGCCCGATTGGTGAAAACTTGTTCAAAACAGTTTCTGAAAAAATGGACGTCACCATTTTGTCGACTGTTTATTTGGGCACACGTCAGGTCAATTTGCGCGAAGTCCGCAATGTCAGAACACCTGCAGATTTGAAGGGCGTTAAGTTGCGTATGCCAGGCACCAAAGAATGGTTGTTCTTGGGTGAAGCCTTGGGAGCCACGGCCACGCCTTTGGCTTTTGGTGAAGTGTATTTGGGGTTGAAAACAGGCACCATCGATGGCCAAGACAATCCTTTGCCAACCGTTCGTGCAGCCAAGTTTTACGAAGTGACCAAGCAACTCGTTTTGACCAACCACCTGGTGGATGGCATTTTCATTGCCATCTCCAACAAAACTTGGAATGCACTGACACCTGCTCAAAAGCAAAACGTCAAGGCTGCTGCTTTGGCCGCTGCGCAGTACAACAATGAAAACCGAATCAAAGAAGAAGGCCAAATCATTGACTTCTTTAAGAAAGAAGGTTTGCAAGTGACAACGCCTGACTTAGATGCCTTCCAAAAGTCTGTCCAAGACACTTATGCCAAGTCTGATTACGCCAAGTCTTGGCCAAGCGGCTTGTTGGACAGCATCAACAAGACACGCTAATTTAAAACTCAATGAAGTTCTTCAAGAAAGTCGCCGACTCGTTCGGCGGCCTCATTTTTTTATGCCTGTTTGTGACTTTTTTAGTCCAAATTGCAGCGCGCTTTGGTTTCAATCGCCCCTTGCCTTGGACAGATGAGCTGGCAGTTATTTTGTACATTTGGGCCATCTTGTGGGCAGCTGCATTCATGGTGCCCGAAAAAGAACAGGTGGTCTTTGATTTGCTTTGGAACAGCGCAAGCAAAGCGACGCGCCGGTGGATGCGAATTGTGGGCAATGCCATGATCGGTGGTTTGGCCTTGGTCGCCATTCCAGCCAGCTGGGACTATGTGCATTTCATGGCGCGTGAATCGTCGCCTGTTTTGGACATTTCTTTTCAATGGGTCTTTTTACCCTTTGTACTTTTGTTGATCGCGCTTGTTTTCAAAAGTGCATGGGGTATTTATGCAGCCATCAGAGGTCAAGGGCTCGAAGATCAAGGAATTTCTGTATGACGATGGCGCTTTGGGCATTGGTGTCCGTGGTGGTGGTGGGCATGTTGCTTCGCATGCCGATCGGTTTCTCCATGTTGATGGCGGGTGTGGCTTATTTGTTGGTGAAAGGCCAAGACTTGGGGCTGGTGGCGGAGCAGGTGAGCAATGGCCTCTACAACAGCTATGTCTTGTTGGCTGTGCCACTCTTTGTTTTTGCTGCCAACATCATGAATGCGGGCACCGTCAGCGAGCGTATTTTTGATTTTTGTCGCATCTTGGTCGGACGCATGCGCGGCGGACTGGCCCAAGTGGATATTTTGGTCAGTGTCATTTTCTCCGGCATGAGTGGAAGTGCCATTGCCGATGCCGCGGGTCCTGGTTTGGTCACTATCAAACAAATGCTGAAGAAGCCCGAATACACGCCAGGATTTGCAGGGGCTGTGGTGGTGGCCAGTGCCACACTCGGACCCATCATTCCGCCGTCTATTCCCATGGTCATTTACGCACTGGTATCGGGTGCCTCTGTGGGTGCGCTGTTTTTAGGGGGCGTTGTCCCAGGTTTGTTCATGACCCTCTTGATGATGACGGTGGTTCACTTCATTGCGACCAAACGCAATATGCCGAGGGAAGATCCAATCCCCATGAAGCAATGGCCCAGTATCCTGTTTAGAGGTGCGCTGCCGCTCTCCATGCCCATTGTGTTGTTGGGTGGTATTTATTCCGGTGCGTTTACACCGACCGAAGCGGCTGCCGTGGCCGCCTTGCATGCGCTCATCTTGGCCGCCTTTGTCTTTAGAGCGTTAAGCTGGCGCGCATTTTGGGGCGTGGTTTTAGAGTCAACGCGCTCAAGCGCTGTCATCACCATTATCTTGGCGGGCTCCTTTATGCTCAATTTTGCGTTTACCTCGGAGGGCGTGCCGCAAGCCATGGCCGCTTGGGTAGACAGTCTGCAATTGAGTAAGTTGCAGTTTTTGTTCATGGTCAACGCACTGTTTTTGATCTTGGGTTGTTTTTTAGATGTCTCGGTTTTGCTGTTGGTCTTTGTACCGATGCTGCTGCCTGCAGCCAAGTTATTGGGCGTTGATCTGGTTCACTTTGGGGTCCTGGTCGTGCTCAACATGATGATTGGTTTGATTCATCCGCCTTTTGGCATGTTGTTGTTTGTCATCAAAGCGCTCACTGGCATTCCAATCGGCGACATGATGAAAGAGGGTTGGCTTTTCTTGGTCATGCTGCTGGGTTTGTTGGTGGCCATGACGGTCTTCCCTGAAATTGTTTTGTGGTTACCGCAAACCATGGGGTATGGTGTTAAGGGTTCTGGCTAATGCTCAGCCAAGGCCTTGAAGCCGGTCATCAAGCAGGTCATCAAACCAGCAGCGCTGTCAGTGTCGTCTGCGTTGCCAGTTGGAATGTCGACCTGATTGCACACATCCCTGAACCTCTGAGTCGCGGTGAAACCAAGCTGGCCACTGGCTTTGAAAGGCAACCCGGTGGCAAGGGCAGCAATGCCGCCATCGCAGCTGCTCGAATGGGTGCCAAGGTAGGGTTGATTGCCAGAGTAGGCGGTGAAGATTTTGGTCAGATGGGTTTTGATTTGTGGCAGCGTGAAGGCATTGACACGGCCTTCGTGCAGCGTGCTGCCAATGAGACAAATGGTACGGCACTCATCTTGGTATACGCCGATGGCGATAATTCCATTGCGGTTTATCCAGGTGCTGGTGCAGGATTGACCTCGGCACACGTTAGCCATGCCAGCGCCATGATCCAAGGTGCCAAAGTTGTGATGGCTTCGTGTGAGGTCCCGCTGCCTGCAACGCTGGCGGCATTCCAATTGGCCAAAGACGCCGGTGTGATGACTTTGCTCAATCCAGCCCCGGCCATTCCCTTGCCGGACGCGCTTTGGCCGCTCATCGATGTGCTCACACCCAACGAGGAAGAACTTTTCAAGTTGGCCAACTGTCAGACCTCAGACCTGAGCGCGGCAGCCCATCAATTGCTTCATAAAGGCGTGGGTGCCGTGGTGGTCACCTTGGGTGAAAAGGGGTGTGCTTTGTTTCGGCCTGGGAAAGAAGGGCATTGGGTTGCAGGCCATGCAGTGACTGTCAAAGACACCATTGGTGCCGGCGACACCTTCACGGGTACCTTGGCCGCCAATTTGTCAGAAGGCAATTCATGGGATATGTCTTTGCAATTGGCCAACGCAGCGGCCGCGCTGTCAACGCAAGCCCATGGCGCGGTCAGTGCCATGCCTCAAAAGGAACAAGTGACATCTTGGTTAGCGACGATAATGGCGTCTTAAAAGACATTTCAGTGAACGCAGAAAATGACTTATCAGACGCTTGAAGACTCGATTGGCAATACCCCCCTGGTGCGTTTGCAGCGCATAGCGGCAGACCATTGCCAGACCAAAAACAATGTGCTCTTAGGCAAATTGGAAGGCAACAATCCGGCTGGCTCTGTCAAAGACCGCCCCGCCTTGTCCATGATCAAGCGTGCCGAAGAGCGCGGCGAAATCAAACCAGGCGACACCCTCATTGAAGCCACTTCAGGTAACACCGGTATTGCGTTGGCCATGGCTGCTGCCATCAAGGGTTATCGCATGATTTTGATCATGCCTGAAGACTTGTCCATCGAGCGTGCGCAAACCATGAAAGCCTTTGGCGCTGAACTCATCCTGACCCCGAAAAGTGGCGGTATGGAATACGCCCGTGATTTGGCGGAAAACATGTCGGTTCAAGGCAAAGGTCGAATCTTGGATCAATTTTCAAACCCCGACAACCCGCGCATTCATTACGAAACCACTGGCCCCGAAATTTGGGCTCAAACCGAAGGCCGCGTCACACATTTTGTGAGTGCCATGGGCACCACTGGCACCATCACAGGTGTGTCGCAGTTCCTGAAGGAAAAAAATCCCAAAATTCAAATCATTGGTGCGCAGCCCAGTGAGGGTTCACGCATTCCAGGCATTCGCAAGTGGCCCCAAGAATACTTACCCAAAATCTACAATCCTGCCAACGTCGATGAACTGATTTATGTCACTCAAGACGATGCCGAAGACACTTGCCGTCAAATGGCGCGAGAAGAAGGTTTGTTTGCAGGCATATCGGCCGCAGGTGCCTGTTGGGTCGCGCAGCAAATTGCAGCCCGTGAGACCCATGCCACCATCGTTTTCATTGTTTGCGATCGTGGCGATCGCTATCTTTCCACAGGTGTATTTCCAGCATGATTGAATACCGTTTTTGCCCCTGCTGCGGTGCCCCTTTGGCATGGACGCCACAAATGGAAGACGGGGGTGAAAAACTTCGTCTGCGTTGTACGGCCTGTGATTTCACACATTGGAACAATCCCACTCCCGTGTTGGCGGGCATTGTGCAGGTGGGCAATCAAATTTTGCTGGCGCGCAATGCGGCCTGGTCGGGTCGAAAGTTCGCCTTGATCACGGGTTTCATGGAAGCCGGTGAATCGCCAGAAGCGGGTATTTCGCGCGAAATTTTTGAAGAAACGAATCTGCAGGTCAGTGCATTGAAGCTCATTGGTGTTTATGACTTCCAACGCATGAACCAAGTCATCATTGCCTACCACGCCATTGCAACCGGCACCGTCAAGTTGTCACCCGAATTGGCGGAGTACAAAATGTACAACTTTGACGAGTTGGTGTGTTGGCCAGCAGGCACTGGGTATGCCTTGGGCGATTGGCTGCGTACACAGGGCATTGAACCCAAGTTCATGACCTGGGAAGAGCGCGACGCTCAAGGTCGTTCTGCACAATAACTGACCCAGTCGATTCAGAGGAAAGCAATCAAATGAGTTTAGCGTTTGACATTGAACTAGACACCTGCGGGCTCAACTGTCCGCTGCCAATCTTAAAAGCCAAAAAGTCTTTGGCTGGCATGACATCCGGTCAAGTGATCAAGGTGATGTCCACTGACCCGGGTGCACTACGTGACTTTGAAGCCTTTGCCAAACAAACTGGCAATGAATTGTTGGCGCAAGAAACCGTGGGTGATCGTTTTCACATTTGGATGAAACGGCGCTAAATCTTCAGACTGTCAAAGTTAGAGTTTGAGGGTCTTCAGATAACTTCTGAAGGACTCGCCCACCTGTGGGTGTGCCAAAGCCAACTCCACAGTGGCTTCTAAGAAGCCTTCTTTGCTGCCACAATCGTAGCGCTTGCCCTCGTATTCGAATGCATAAACCGCTTCACGCGACTTCAAGCGTGCAATAGCGTCTGTCAGTTGAATTTCACCACCTACGCCCGTGGGTTGGTTTTTGATTTCGTCAAAAATACCTGGCGTCAAAATATAACGGCCAGCCACACCCATGCGTGATGGTGCTTGATCGGGGGATGGTTTTTCCACAATTTGTTGAACGCGAATCAGTTGTTTTCCGGCTGATTCACCCGCCACAATGCCATAGCGCCTAACGTGTTCCAGTGGCACTTCTTGAACGGCCAAAATAGATCGGCCTTGCTGTTCGTAGGCCTTTACCATTTGTGCCAAAACCGAGGGGCCATCCGTCAGGCCAACCATCAAATCATCGGCCAATAAAACCGCAAAGGGCTCGTGACCCACCATGGCTTCAGCACACAACACGGCATGGCCAAGTCCCAGCGAACGAGGCTGTCGGACATAAGCGCAAACCATGTCGTCGGGTTGAACTGAGCGGACCAATTTGAGCAATTCTTCCTTCTGTGCGCTCTCAAGTTCTGTTTCAAGTTCGTAGGCTGTGTCGAAGTGATCTTCAATGGCGCGCTTGCTGCGGCCCGTCACAAATATCATGTGACGGATACCCGCCGAGTAGGCCTCTTCTACGGCGTATTGAATGAGAGGTTTGTCGACAACCGGAAGCATTTCCTTGGGCGCTGCTTTGGTTGCGGGCAAAAATCGTGTTCCAAGTCCTGCCACTGGAAAAACGGCTTTGCGAATGCTGGGTGTCGTGCTCATGGCTTGGTTTGCTTGAGTTAATTCGTTCTACAAAATAACAGAAATTTTTGGCAGAGTAACTTCAAGATTTTTGCGGGCTTGATTGGAGTTGTGCCAACTGGGCCTTCACTTTGTTCAAGGTGGCTTCGAAATCAGCCACACGCTTGCGCTCTTGGTCGATGACTGCTGGGGGCGCTTTTGCAACGAATGCTTCGTTGCTTAATTTGCCATTGGCTTTGCCAATTTCGCCCTCCAATCTGGCCACCTCTTTGCTGAGGCGAATTTTCTCAGCGGCCACATCCACTTCCATGTACAAACACAGACGGGCTTCGCCCACCACGGCCACAGGGGCTGCAGCGGCGGCCTGGGTCCACTCAGATTCGTCATCAAAAACTTTGACTTCGTTCAACTTGGCCAGTGCTTGCAACACAGGGCCGGCCGACTTCATGAACTGCGCATCGCCCAAGACATACAAGGGCAACTTGGTTGCGGGGGAGACGCTCATTTCGCCTCGCAAATTGCGGCATGCATCTACCAATGTTTTAAGCTTGGCGACGTGTGCTTCGGCTTGTTCGTCAATGCGCTCAGGTTGCGACACTGGGTAAGCAGCGATGCTGACGGAAGGACCTGCACGCCCAGCGACTGGTGCTACTTTTTGCCACAACTCTTCTGAGATGAACGGCGTGATGGGGTGAACCAAACGCAGAATGGTTTCCAACGTGCGAATGAGGGTGCGGCGCGTGGCGCGTTGCTGTGAAGCTTCGCCGGTATTGATTTGCACCTTGGCAATTTCCAAATACCAATCGCAGAATTCGTTCCACACAAAGTCGTAAATGACATTGGCCACGTTGTCCAAACGGTACTCGGCAAAGCCTTTGGCAACATCCGCTTCTACACGTTGAATTTTGGAGGAGATCCAACGATCGGCTTGGCTGAAAGTCATATAACCATGCGCCGGTCCACCAACAGCACACTCTTCTTTGGTGTGCTCTTTGAGACCGCAGTCTTGGCCTTCGCAATTCATGAGTACAAAGCGTGTGGCATTCCACAGTTTGTTGCAGAAGTTGCGATAGCCTTCGCAGCGCTTGCTGTCAAAGTTGATGCTGCGTCCTAAAGAGGCCAAAGCAGCAAACGTGAATCGCAAAGCGTCAGCGCCGTAGGCCGGTATGCCCTCTGGGAATTCTTTTTGCGTATTTTTCCGAACTTGCGGTGCGGTTTCCGGTTTGCGCAAACCTTGTGAGCGTTTTTCGAGCAGAGGCTCTAAGGCAATGCCATCGATCAAGTCCACAGGGTCGAGCACATTGCCTTCCGACTTACTCATCTTCTTGCCTTGCGCATCGCGCACCAAGCCATGGATGTAGACGTGTTTGAAAGGCACACGGCCTGTAAAGTGCGTGGTCATCATGATCATTCGGGCGACCCAGAAGAAGATGATGTCGTAGCCGGTAACCAACACGGAGGAAGGCAAATACAGGTCGTAGTCTTGTGTTTTTTGAGTGCCGGAAGATGCAACGGCATCGGGCCAACCCATGGTGGAGAAGGGCACCAAAGCCGATGAATACCAAGTGTCTAAAACGTCTTCGTCGCGCTTGAGCAATTTGCCAGCACCCGCTTGTGCTTGGGCTTCGGCTTCTGACTTGGCCACATACACATTGCCTTCTTCGTCGTACCAAGCGGGAATTTGATGGCCCCACCAGAGTTGGCGAGAGATACACCAGTCTTGGATGTTGTTCATCCATTGGTCGTAGGTGTTGACCCAGTTTTCAGGCACAAAACTGACTTGCCCTGAATGCACGGCATCTATTGCCTTTTGTGCAATGCTCTTGCCAGTAGGGTCTTGAGGACTGACTTTGTTGACGGCCACAAACCATTGGTCTGTGAGCATGGGCTCGACCACTTGGCCAGTGCGTGCACAAATGGGCAGCATCAGTTTGTGGGGTTTGATTTCAATCAATAGACCTTGTGCTTCCAAGTCTTTGATGACGGCCTTGCGCGCCACAAAACGGTCCATGCCTTGATAGGCTTTGGGACCATTCTCGTTGACCGTTGCTGTCAATGTGAAGATGGTAATGAGCGGTAAGTCGTGACGCATTGAACATGCGTAGTCATTGGCGTCGTGCGCTCCAGTAATCTTCACGCAGCCAGAACCAAATTCGCGGTCGACAAAATCATCGGCAATGATGGGAATCTGTCGATCGCACAAAGGCAGGTCCACTTTTTTGCCGACCAAATGTTTGTACCGCTCGTCTTCAGGGTGAACGGCCAAGGCACCATCAGCCATCATGGTTTCAGGGCGGGTTGTGGCAATCGTCATGCCCTTTTGCATCACGCCGTCAATCAATTGCGGGCCGTCTGCAAAAGGGTACAAGATGTAGTGCATCTTGCCGTCGGCTTCGGTATTTTCTACTTCAAGGTCGGACACCGCGCTTTGCAGCACAGGATCCCAGCTGACGAGGCGCTTGCCGCGATAAATGAGACCTTGTTCGTACAACTTCACAAAAGTTTCGGACACCACTTTGGACAGCTTGTCGTCCATGGTGAAGTATTCGCGCGTCCAGTCCACACTGTCGCCCATGCGGCGCATCTGCTGGGTGATGGTGTTGCCCGATTGCTCTTTCCATTCCCATACTTTGGATACAAAATTCTTTCGTGCTTCGGCAGGTGTAGGGCCCATGTCGTGGCGGCTAATGCCTTGCCCTTGAAGCTGACGTTCCACCACAATTTGAGTGGCGATGCCAGCGTGGTCGGTACCAGGAATCCATGCGGTGTTGTAGCCCATCATGCGGTGATAGCGTGTCAGGCTGTCCATGATGGTTTGATTGAACGCATGGCCCATGTGCAGGGTGCCTGTCACGTTGGGAGGGGGTAACTGGATGGCAAAGTTGGGTGCTTCAACCTGCGGCGATTGACGACCCCGATAACCCGCAATGCCATAACCGCGTTTTTCCCATTCGGGACCCCAGTGGGCTTCTAAAGCGGTAGGCTCAAAAGACTTGGACAGGCTCTCAAGGCCAGGTTGCTGAATGGCGGGGGTGGACTCGTTGCTCATGGGCTGAATAGTTAGGTATTGACCAGAGGCCATACCGAGAATGGACTAAAGCCACGATTTTACTGGGCAAGAGCCCCCATTCTGGGTCAAATTGCCATATCCGTCACAGACTGGAGGGTGTTCAGACCCTGGGCGGGTTCAGTTCTTGGCCGATTCAATGCAATCTCTAAGGATGGTGGCATCGCCCACTTGGTTGGCCAGCAGCAAAATCAGTCGCAAGTTGAGTTGCTCAGATTGCTCAGGGTGAAGGCCCTCATGCGCATTGAGCAATTGTTCGTAAAAGTTATCGGCGTCTTGAAAGTTCAGTTCTGTTTTCATGATGGTTTCCGATGTTGTTCAAAGACACAAAGAACTGGCCACAGCGCTGATGAGCTCGCCATTGACGCCCTTGCCGGAGTCGGCCAAATAACCATCGGGTCGGATCAAGGCCCAACCGCCAGGTGGCACGGTACCGCAGGCGTTTTGCAAATGTTGTTTCGTGTCCATCAAATGTTCGCGAACTTGAGAAGTTTGGCCCTTGGCAAGCACTTGGACGCAGCGCACGGGCAAGCCAGACTGGCTGAGGTCTTGAAGTCGCTTCAGAGCGGCTTTGGTTTGCGGTCCAAACACCAATATCAGCAAGCGGCCGTCGGCCCATCGAAGCAGGTCGTTCAAGCAACCGGACTGACCTTGACGCCATTGGAAGCGCACGTTTTGAACGGAGGTGCCGCCGTTGTCACCGCATATACGGGAGCCTCTATAGGTGTTGGCTACGGCCATGCGTCCTGTGTTGATCAAGGCGCGTGCGAATGGGTATTGTTTGGCCAAGCTGATGGCGGCTTTTCTAAACTTTTGTTCAATGCCATCTGCAGGTCTTAAAAATCTGGCAGTCCGACGGGTCACTTTGACGTTTTCTTGTGCAGCTTCATGTCGCTCATCGTTGTAACTTTCAAGAAGTGCCGCGTCGGCATGACCACGCAAAACGGCTGCCAATTTCCAAGCCAAATTGTCAGCATCGGCCACGCCTGTGTTGCCACCGCGTGCGCCAAATGGGTTCACTATTTTGGCCGTATCGCCTATGAAAAATACGCGTCCCATGCGAAGCGTGTTGAGGCATTGACTTTTGTAGGCGTAAGGCCCGACCCAAACGATGTCAACCTTCACATGTTTGCCAAACTGTCGTTCTAAGCGCTCGCGCACAACATCCTCACGGCTGATGTAGGCCGCATCGGCATTGGGTTCCATTTGGTAGTCAATGCGCCACACATCGTCGGCCATCAAGTGTTGCCAAACCGCGCGGTTTTCGTTGAAGGGTGCTTCAATCCATGTGTGACGTTCCGTAGGTGGCCGCGTGTCAAATCTCACATCGGCGATGCACCATCGGTCATCGCCCTTTTTGCTTTCCATGGTGACGCCCGTCCAAGCATGAAAAGGGGTGTGCGAGCCCGATGCATCGATCACATGATCGGCTTGAATGTCATAACTGCCTTCAGGCGTTTCCACACGGAGTGTGGCGAATTCTTTGTTCTGCTTGAAGCTGGTGACGCGTGATTGCCAGCGCAAATCGATGTACCCCAGTTCTTGAATGCGCTCAACCAGATAGCCCTCAATGTAAAACTGCTGAATGTTAATGAACGCAGGCTGCTCCGACAGGTTGAAATTGCTTTGCTGTTTGAGGTCGAAGTTGTAGACCTCATCGTTGCCCGCAAAGGTACGCCCCACGCTCCATTGAATCCCTTTGTTGGCGATCCGATCGAAGATGCCTAATTTTTGAAAAATCTCCAAAGATTTTTGGGTATAGCAAATCCCTCTAGAGGATGCACCCTTGACGCCTACCGTATTGTCTTCGTCAAGCAACACGGCCTTGATGCCTAAATTGGCCAGTGCGCACGCCAGGGTGAGCCCCGTGATGCCCCCTCCCACAATGACGATGGCATGGCGCAAAGTTTTGTTTTGCAACAATTCTGGCGGTTTGACAAAGGGGTACTCAGGCAAGGCATAACCGGTGCCTTGCGTAAATTCATAACCGTTGGTGAATTGAACGTCTTTGAAGGTGGATGAGTTCATGATTTTCCTAGGGCAGAGGTGCTGCAAATGGCGCGCTTGAAATAACTCAAAGGTGAGGATTTCAGTTTAACGCTGGGCAACGCGAACATTGCCAAAAATAGACTGCGCTTCCTTGGGCAAGCATCGCCAGTATTGTTCACTGGCTTGAACCACACCGCCCAGTTCTGCAGCCGCTTGCCAAGCCCATCGGGGGTTGTACAGAAAAGCTCTGGCAAACGCAATCAAGTCTGCATCGCCACGCTGCAAAATGGCCTCAGCTTGTTGTGCTTCTGTGATCAAGCCAACAGCCATGGTGGGCAAACCAGATTGGGCTTTGACATGCTTGGCAAAAGGCACTTGGTATTCAGGACCAATGGCAATTTTTTGTTGCGGTGAAATACCACCGGAGGAGATGTGCACAAAATTGGCGCCAGCTTGCTTCAGTCGAACTGAGAGGGCTGTCGCTTCTTCTAGATGCCAGCCGCCTTCCAGCCAATCGGTGGCCGACAAGCGGATGCCTAAGACACCTTGAAATTTAGCGCGAACTGCTTCAAAAATCTCCACCACAAAGCGAATCCGATTTTCAAAGTGTCCGCCGTAGGCGTCTGTCCTTTGGTTAGAAATGGGCGACAAGAATTGGTGCAACAAATAACCATGCGCCCCATGGAGCTCGACCACTTCAATCCCCATGGCGGCTGCTCGCTCCGCTGCTTTGACAAAGGCTTGCTGGATGTACTCAAGTCCGGCCTTGTCCAATTCAGTGGGCGAGGTTTCGGTCACTGCATGGGGTACGGCACTGGGCGCCAAGGGCTGCCAACCCTCTTGGGCTGGGTCTAGCAGTTGTCCGCCGTTCCAAGGGGCGGCACTCGATGCCTTGCGCCCTGCATGGCCCAATTGGATGGCAACAGGGACTTTGGGGGCTAGTTTTCGGGCGCGCCCTAAACGGTCTTCCAAAGCTGCAGCGGTGGCATCGTCCCACAAACCCAAACAGCCTGGCGTGATGCGACCCTCTCGAGTGACTGCTGTTGCCTCGAGAATGATCAAGCCAGCGCCACTGTTCAAGAGCGAAGTCCAATGTGCCAAGTGCCAATCTGTGGCCAAGCCCTCTTGGGCTGAATACTGGCACATGGGGGCGATGACAATCCGGTTGGCCAATTTCAAGGGGCCGCTGGGTGAAGGAAGTGCGAATTCAGAAAAAAGCAGGCTCATGGGGTTTCAATTGAAAGGGGGTGCGCTAAAGCGGCCGAGGCATTGAACAAAAATTCTAGGTCAATTCTTTCCATGCAAAGGGCTTTCCAGTACAAGATAATTGCCACCTTAAAGGACGCTTCGCATGTTGATTCTATTGTCGCCCGCTAAATCGCTGGATTATGAAACGCCAGTCGAAGGCATTTCACACACGCAACCGCAGTTTGTCAGCCAATCTGCGCAATTGATCGAGGTACTGAAAACGCAATCGCCTGCACAAATTGCCTCTCTCATGGACTTGAGTGACAATTTGGCTGCCTTGAATGTGGCCCGTTACGAAGCTTGGCGTCCGAAGTTCACGGCCAAGAACTCAAAACAAGCCATATTGGCCTTCAACGGCGATGTGTACGATGGTTTGGATGCCAAAACGTTGAAAGGCAAAGACCTCGATTGGGCCCAAGAGCATGTTTGCATTTTGAGCGGTTTGTATGGTGTTTTAAGACCCCTCGATTGGATGCAAGCCTATCGTTTGGAAATGGGCACAGCATTGGCCAATCCGCGCGGTAAAAACCTCTATCAATTTTGGGACAGCAGCATTGCGGCTTATTTAAACGACAGATTGAACAAAGACAAAGCACCTGTCGTCATCAACTTGGCATCTCAAGAGTACTTCAAAGCGGTCGACACCAAAGTGCTCAAGGCGCGCATCATTGAATGTGTCTTTGAAGACTACAAGGGCGGCAAATACAAAGTGATCAGTTTCTTTGCCAAGCGTGCGCGCGGCTTGTTGGCTCGCTATGCCATTCAAAAGCAAATCAAAAATCCAGAAAAACTCAAAGAGTTCAATTCAGACGGGTATGGCTTTGTGGCTGATGCGTCCGGCGAAAATCGATGGGTGTTTCGGCGTCGAGAAAAAGGGCTTGTATGAACCAGCCTGAACAATCGCAACTGGGCAAGAGCAGCGCTTATGTTGATCAATACGATGCTTCTTTATTGTTTCCCATTCCGCGCGCAGTGAAACGCGAGG
>JACCDW011679184.1_pt1 | contig 27423 bp, 21 predicted proteins | sample 7449781 | NCBI WGS metagenome assembly JACCDW01 (sample SAMN15323449, study PRJNA562643) | freshwater metagenome | isolation source: river surface water | place: USA:Blue River Watershed | collected 2017-08-18
AAACATCAGCTTACCCATCAAACGATTCACGCCAAGTGTTGGTATTTGTGCCTTCCTAGCAATAAGTTTGTACAGAATGACGGTTGGCAATGGTTGGAAAAAGACGCAATTCTCTCTCTGCCCTTGCATCGTTTGATGGAAAAAATGATTAGATTTACCTAAACAAACAAGATTTTTAAGCATTTAATACAGCGTAGATTATGATTAACAAGGTGATTTTATTGGGAAGACTGGGGAAAGATCCTGTGGTTCGTCGGCTCGACAATGGCAGGGTTGTAGCCAATGTTACTTTGGCCACCAACGACTATTACACGAAGGATGGACAGCGTTTGGAAAGCACGGAGTGGCACAATTTGGAGATGTGGGACAAGCAGGCAGAAACAGCCGAGAAATACCTCAAAAAGGGAAGTTTGTTGTATGTAGAGGGAAAGATTCGAACCGATCGGTATACCGATGCGGAGGGACAGGAACGTCAGACGCGCAAGATTCGCGTCAACAATTTCCAAATGATGGGTTCTATGTTGGCTTCTCGCAGTGAGGAAGGTTCTCGCAGCGATTCGCATGGCGAGACAAACGCTACCGACGGCGGACATGCCATGGACATGGATCACGAGGATGAGGGACTGCCATTTTAATTTGCAATCATGAGTATAGATGATCCTGGTCCCACGGGCTTGATAATTCAAACCATTGTACAACCCATTTCTGCGGCCGATGTGCCCGAAATTGTGGTGTATTCATTGATTTTGTTGTTGTGTTTGTTGGTTTCGGCCATCTGCTCAAGTTCTGAGAATGCCTTTTTTTCTCACCGCGATTCGGATACCGAGGCGTTGCGTGAGGAGAAGTCGAAGACATCCAAATACATATTGGAAGTATTGGAACGCCCCAAACAGTTGTTGGCGACCATGCTGTTGTTGAACAGTTTGGTGAATGTGGCTTTTGTATTGATTGCCATCTTGCTGACCGAGAAATTGTTTAACCTCGAAGCATTGCCTTGGTTGAAGTTTTTTGTGGAGGCCATTGTAGTAACGGTGGTGATATTGGTGTTTGGGGAGGTTGTGCCTAAGGTTTTTGCCACCCAAAATTACAAGTCGGCTGCACGTTTTTTGGTGTACCCGATGCGCGCTTTTGTTTGGTTTTTTTCGCCATTCACTTTTTTGTTGGTGAAGTTTGGCAGTTTGTTGGAGCGCGGTGTGAAGCCCCAAGCCCATGAACTCACGCCCGAGGAATTGTCGATGGCCATTGACATGGCCACAGACCAAGAAGATGCTCAGCAGGAAAAAGAGATTTTGAAGGGTATTGTGAACATGGGCAGTATTCAAGTGAAGCAAATCATGCGTTCGCGGGTGGATATGACGGCGGTGGAGCGTTCCACGGACTACCACAAACTGTTGTCGGTTGTGAGGGAAAGTGGATTTTCACGCATTCCGGTTTACGATAAAACCATCGATGCCATTGTGGGGGTCTTAAGCATCAAGCGGTTGATTCCCCATTTGGATGCGGGTTCGGATTTCGATTGGATGCAGTTTGTGAAGGCACCCTATTTCATTCCAGAAAACAAGGCCATTGATGATACTTTGGGTGAGATGCGCACGAATCACAACCATTTGGCCATTGTGGTGGATGAGTTTGGTGGCACGAGTGGAATGATCACGATGGAGGACATTTTGGATGAGGTGTTTGGCGATATGCAGGATGAATTTGATGATGATGAGAAGGGCTATGTACAGTTGAAAGAGGGTGTTTATGTTTTTGAGGCCAAGGTGTTGATGGTTGATTTTGTCCGCGAAGTGGGTTTACCCATTGATTTATTCGAGCACTTGGAATTGGAGAGCGATAGTTTGGGCGGGATGGTGAGTGAGCGCTTGGGCAGAATGCCCAAGCGGGGCGATGAAGTTGCGGTAGGACAGGTTCAATTCAAGGTTGAATCGGCGGATGCGCGCAAAGTGAAAAAAATTCGGGTTACGATAGAGAAAAATCATGTTGGGGAATAAGGTTTTGAGGGCCGTTGGCCTCTGTATTGTTTTGTTCCTAGCCGCCTGCGGCGGCGGAACCGGGGAGTCATATGTGCCCAAGCCCAAGGCCTATCCGCGCATGGATTTGCCCGTCAAATCGTATCAGCCGTTCACGGCTGCTGATTTGCCCATGGAACTACAATTGCCTGCCTATGCCCGCATGTTGGCAGACACCAATGCCCAGGGCGTGCATACGCCCGGTTGGTACAATTTGCATTTTCCGCTGTTTGATGTCACCCTGCACATGACCTATTACGAATTCAAGGATTGGGCTTTTTTCGACAGCTTGATTTACGATACCCGGAAATTGGTCAACAAGCACTTGCAGAAAGCCGATGACATATTGGAACGACCTACATCTGCATTAAACCCCGAAGCAAAAGGGTTGGTGTTTAGCATTCAGGGAAATACAGCCACCAATTTCAATTTTTATCTGACCGATAGTGTGAAACATTTCGTGCGGGGGGCTTTGTATTTCAATAAACGCACGGAATCTGACAGTGTTGCACCGGTTTTTCAATTTGTGGAACAAGATGTGTATCACATGATCAAAACCATGCATTGGAAGAAATGAGATTTGTGAAAAACAACCCCTGTTTACAGAACATCCGTCTTTTGGGTGTTTGGATAATTTTTGGATTAACGGCTTGTTTGAGTGCCCAGAATCCAAAGGCAAAAAAGCAATTGGATGAGGCATTTGTGGCATTCAATGCCGCCGAATTTCCCAAAGCGTTGTCAGCGGTAAACAAAGCCATCAAGATCGACCCAACCTACGCGGATGCTTATTCGTTGCAGGCATCGGTTTACGAGGCGATGCGAGATACCCAAAATGCGAGCAAATCGTATCAGAATTGTTTGCGTGTGGCGCCGTTGTTCCAGCCCATGTATTTTTACTACGGGGAGTATTTGTACCGAAACAAGCGACTTCAAGAAGCATCTGCCATACTAAAACAGTTCGATGAAGTGCCCAATCGCACGGGGTTTATCGCCCAGAAACACGGGGCATCGGTTCGATTGAAAGAGAAGGCGTCACGCCTGCAGGCCAGCGTAAAAACTGCCATGGACGATGTGAACATCGCGGAGAATTTGCGGATTAAGAACATGGGTCCGAGTATCAATACAGACAAAGATGAGTATTGGCCGGGGATGCCTTTTTCCGGCGATCGGTTTGTGTTTACACGTCGATTGGGTGGTACAGAAAACGCCATGTTGCAAGAAGATTTTTACATGAGTGATTTGCGTGATTCCCTCTGGGGGAAAGCGTATCCTGCGCCGGGCGAGATCAATACCCCGGAGAATGAGGGCACTTTGAGCGTTAAGGCTGATGGATCTGCTTTGTACTACACGCGTTGCAATCAGCCCGGTGGATTGGGTAGTTGCGATTTGTATGTGAGTGACTTGGATGGTCGGGGCTGGAAGCGTGGTAGCAATTTGGGATCGCCCGTGAATGGGGGTTCTTGGGACTGTCAGCCAGCGATCAGTGGCGATGGACATACCCTGATATTTTCGAGTAACCGTGCGGGTGGATTTGGAGGTAAAGATTTGTGGATCAGTTATTTGAAGCAAGGAAAGTGGAGTGTTCCAAAAAACATGGGTCCAGCGATCAACACCCGGGACGATGATGATGCTCCGTTTTTGCATTACGATGGCGTGACCTTGTACTTTAGCAGTTTGGGGCATCCCGGATTTGGGGGCTCGGATATTTTTATGTCGCGCATGGGTGCTGATGCCCAATGGTCGACCCCGGAGAACTTGGGTTCAGGATTAAATACCCCAGAGGATGAATTTGGGTTGTACATCGATGCGGGGGGTAAGAAGGGATATTTTGCTTCGGACCGCAAGGGTGGTTTGGGGCGACTGGATATTTATCAGTTTGATGTGCCTGAGAAGTTTAAGCCGATACCGGTGACCTATGTATCGGGTCGCATTGAGGATGCCCAAGGTGGCCAGCCTTTGATGGCGAGGATTCGCGTGGTTGAGCTCAGTACGGGGAAGGTGGTGTTTTCTGACAGTGTGTCGAACTTTTTTATTCCGCTGACTGTGGGAGGAAACTATGCGTTGTTTGCGACGGCCAAAGGTTATGTGCCTAACAGCATGAATTTTCAGCCCACGGCATCTACTTTGGACCAGCCTTTCGCGGTGGTTGCTAAACTCACCCCGATCAACAACAACGCGGTATTTGTGCTGCGGAATTTGTTTTTTGATACGGACAAATACGATTTGAAACCGGAGAGTGCGGAGGAGTTGTTACAATTGGTTGAGTTGATGAAGATGAATCCCAAGATGGAGGTGATGATCACGGGACATACAGACAATCAGGGTGCGGCGGATTACAATGTGAAATTGTCTGAAAACCGCGCTGCGTCGGTGGTGGCCTATTTGGTGAAGGCGGGCATTGCTCCAGCGCGTTTGAAATCGAAGGGGTATGGAGATTCGCGGCCTGCGGCCGCGAACGACACGGAGGAAGGACGTGCGAAGAACCGACGCATTGAATTGGTGATCTTGAAGGCTTCCTAACGCTCAATGTTGAGCTTCAGCGCTGGTTTTTGGCGCTTATAAACCGGTCATGTCGGGCTGTCCGGCCAACATCCACGCGGTATACCAATAACTTGAAACGGATGTGATTGCGGTGCGCATGCGGTCTTCCACCATGTGGTTTAGGCTGCTTTCATAGGCCAGGGCAAAGGCTTCTTTCACTTGTTTTTTGGTTTTTCCTTTGTTGTCTGTGGTGAGCTCGTATTTTTGGTCTTCTCCCCAGGCCAGAGACAATTGTTTTTCGTTACTGAGCACCGCGGGCAAGTGGCTGTGCGAGGTTTCTATACAGTGCCAGAGGCTGTCGTTGGGGCTGTCCAAATAGTGCGCGAGGGGCACCGTAAGTTCGTAGTTTTTTAGGCTGATTTCGGGTATGCGGGTTTCCCAAAGCGCATGGATGCCGTTTTGTTGGGTGAGTTGTCCGTCGTAGTTCAGCGAGGTATGCAATGGCACATGGGCGTCGGCCACGTAGTGGCCGATGTCGGCTGACAATTGCAGAATCCGATCCACATCTTTGTTTTTGAATGCTTCGGTGAGGCGGTAGAGCATGGTTTGCACGTGATAGGGCACAACACCGTATGCAAAGAGTGTATCTGCGGAGTATTTTTCAACTGCCAGCTTCCAAAATTTGGGCAGGGTATCAATGGGCATCTCCTTTTCGTATCGCTCAAGGTCGATGTAGTGCCTGCATGCCTCGGCGGTGTCTGTATACCTTCGTTGGTCCGGGTCTACCGCGTGTTCGGTCATAAAATCGATGTGCGATTTGTAGAACCCAAACAAGGGTTGTGGCAGGGCATAGACGGCCTGACGGTTGATCGTTTTGTGTCCGAGAAATCCCCATGCGCCGAGTTGTTGTGCACCCAACAAACAAAGCAGAAACAGGGCAATTTGCTTGCGGGCGGTATGGAGTTTTCGGATCAGCATGGAATTTGAAACTGTGGTTCTGCGGCGTGGGAATTCTGAAATTTCCGGATTCTCCGGATTTAATGAATTTTTAGGGCCCTCAAATAGAGTTGGATGGTGTTTTGCAATCCATAGTATAACGCGTCACAGACCAGTGCATGTCCGATAGAAACCTCTTGCAACCCCGGCAGGTTCTGCGCCAAATAGGCCAGGTTGTGGAGGTCGAGGTCGTGTCCGGCATTGATTACAAGTCCGACTTCCAGGGCCGCATTTGCGGTTGCCACATAGGGTGCGATGGCTGCGGCGGGATCTTTGTGGAACTGAGAAGCGTAGGCCTCGGTATAAAGCTCGATGCGATCGGTACCCGTGGCTTTTGCTGAGGCGATGAGCGCTGGGTTGGGGTCGAGGAAGATGGAAACGCGTGCGCCAGTTTGTTTAATCCGCGCGATGGTTTGGGTAAGGAATTCTTCGTGGGTTACTGTGTCCCAACCGGCATTGGAGGTGAGCACATGTGGGGGGTCGGGCACCAGTGTTACCTGATGGGGTTTTACTTTTTCAATGAGCTGAAGGAAATCTTCGGAGGGGTATCCTTCGATGTTGAATTCGGTGGCAATGTTGGCTGATAAATCGTGTACATCGGTGAAGCGAATATGTCGCTCATCCGGCCTTGGGTGCACGGTAATGCCTTGGGCTCCGAAGCGTTCACAGTCCAGTGCAACTTGAAGCACATTGGGGTTGTTGCCACCGCGTGCATTTCGGATGGTGGCAATTTTGTTGACGTTTACGGAGAGTTTGGGGGACATCATTTCAGCCATAGGGATACAAAAATACGGGGTTGAACGGGGTTTTCTGTTGTGTTTTTGAGGATGATTTCTGAGCGGGCGGCGAGGTGGATTTGTCTTTTGGGTGGTTTTTTGTTAGGGTGGATATGGGAGACATTGGGAGGGAGGGATGGGGAATAGGCGACGGCGCGGTGTGGGTTTTTGAAGGCATATTGGATGAGGGTATTGATGGCAAGGCCTTTTTTGGAGAGGGTGTAGTGGGTGATTTCGTGGGGCAGGGTTTGCGGGGTGAAATACAGTGGGATATCGGTGTCGAAGGCGATGCATTCCGCGGCCCATTTGAGCGGAGAGAAGGGTTTTCTGTGGGTGAAGGTGATGCCGTAGAGGTAGGAACCTTGGGCAGAATTGGGCCGCGGCACGAAGGTGAGCTGATGATCCAGGGTGTTGGAAGGGGAATTTTTGCAGCGCAGATTGAGGGTGATTTTGTGGGCGGAGGCAAATTGGGGTTGGGAGGGGTCGGTGTGGCTTATGTAAAACGGACCGAGCGGATTGGCATTTGGGCTGTGGAACACGGGTGTTGGGTCTGGGTTGTTGTGAGAAGTTGTCGCGGAGTAGGCGTTATCACCGAGGAAGGATTCCCATCCGGATTGGCTGGCTTGGTTGTTCCACTGCCAAAGGCAGTGGAACTGTAGGCTGCGCGACAGCGGTTGTTCGAAGAAACATTGGTGTTTGTAGTATAGGGGGCGTACGAGTTGTGTGTTGGGCAGGAGGGGCTGTCGGAGTTCCGCGGCCCACCGCAAGCTTCGCTTGCCGGTGGTGCCGCGGGAATAGGTGGCGGAGCCACTCCAATGGTTGGGCATGAGTTGGTTGAACAATCCCTGGGGTGGTCTAAACTGGTTGTGAATCACATAGGCGCGAAGCGAAATATCGGAATGGCGGTTCAGCGGCCGAATCCATCCACCCACGGCGGCGGGCTTTGGCAATTGGTTGGACTGATATTCCATGGCGATATGTACAAAGGCCAAGCCGCCGTGGGGTGTGCGTTTGGTGAACCAACATTCCGGATAATGGAACGTGCGGCCCGCGCGCAGCGCGGGCCGCAACCACTCCTTCTTGCTCATCCAAACGCGGTCGTACTGGTAACTGCTCCAAGCCACACCAACCCCCGTCCCAAACAAAACCGCCACCGTAACATGTTCCTGCCACGTATTACTTTGGTATCCCCGCATTGTTTCCGAAGCAAAATTGCCATCCGTGATCAAACCAGTGATCCTGCCCATTGAATCAATCCTCGCCGATATCCGCCCCCGCGATGCACCCACAATTCCGCGTACCCGCCACCTCGAAACCCGATACCCCAAAGCCATGCCCGTATGTCCCTGATACTCGTCCCAGCCCTGCTTCTCCGATAGACCCCAGTCCGGCGTGCGTCGCGCCCAAATCAAAGGGGCATTCCAAAAGCCCGACAGTCCCCCTTGAACCAGCCCCTGGCCCAGTTGCAGTGTGTAACGACCCAAAATCACGGATTCAATTGCCCGAAAATCAGACAAGCGCAAATGGTAATTGGTCAATAGCGGTGAAAATCTGTTTCCATTTGCCCTGTTCTGCGCAGTTTTTGCCGAATCTTGGTGTAGTGCCAAGCCACGCAAGCGCAATTCCCCTGCATCGCGTTGCAAAGACACCCCCATTGAGAGGGTTCTGCTGTTATGAATCCTCAGTTGCATTTGATACGCACTCGCATCACTTCCCGCAAATTCATCCCACCGGGTTTTCGCCCCAACAAATGCCGAGGACTTACACTCCTTGGTTTGGGCGAGCCACTGCCTTTTTTGCCATTTCAACGGGATGTCGCACATCAAAAATGGTTTGATTGCCACGATACGCTCCACCGAAAATCCGCATTGCACCAACTCTGCAGGGTCCAAAATAGCGCCAAAGCGTTGTTTGTGTAACAAAATCGCGGTGGCTTCCTCCTCATTCAGCAACGGGTGTGTCAATAAATCGCCTTCGCTGATTTGGTTGATGTTGAGTAGGCTGTCGGTCCACGCACCCGATCGACAAAATCGGGCGGGTTTTGACCCCACAGCAAGACTGTCTCCTGCGGTGCGATGAACTTCTTCATCACAACCGTCATCGCGGTGTTGCTGTCCCATTAACGGACAACTCCCCAGTGCGATTAATGCCACTGATAGCGCACTTGCCACCCTAAAACCATTCCCAAGGGCCTGAGCCACTGTCCTTCCAATCCTCCACTCCATGATTTCTTCGTATAATTGACGCCCCATCGCAGGGGTTGTTGTGTGCTATTGAGGGCCATGAATCCGCTCAATTCGGATCCCAATGCTTTGATGGCACCTATTTCGATGAATTTGCGCTGTGGGGAGTAGGTTGCTTGGGCGAACGGTGTGATGTCGCGGTGTGTTGGGGCGCTTCGCGCCCCATTTTTCCTCCTGCCAACCCAAACTATTTGCAACAATTGCTGATCATACACCCAACTGCGACCCATCGATTCCACAGGAAGTCCCGTTGTCATCATTCGCGAAAAATCGCCTCGAAACCACTGTGGACTGAGAACTGTGTTGTAATTGGCCGTGAATTGGCCGGTGCGGTCCGACGTATACAAATACTGAAGGTTTAATATGCCGCCCCAATTTTGTTGTGGTCCGATTTGCTTTGTCCAAGTACCTCCGTTTTGAATGTGTCCGAGACCCAATGTAAGGTGCTGTTTGGTCGATATCAAAAGGCGATACTGCAACGCGAGCAATTGGGTGTTCCATTCGTTGGAGCCTTTGCTTTCGATGTTCAAGCGCCATCGTGGCGTTTGGTGGGAAAGACGAACATCCCGCAATCCGGATACCGCGGGACCGTAGTTGCGAAAAATGCAAAAAGTTTCTGAACCCGACCGCGTAACATCGCCCCAAAACAGGTTTGGGAACGCCATTTTCTCAGTAAAGTGGTTTGGGTTTGAGGAGGTGGTTGGGGTGGTGGTTTGTGCAGTGAGCATTGGCAAGAACAACATCGAAAAGCCTGTGAAAAACCACTTTCCGATATCCCTGCCGCGCCTTGTCATTCCAACTGTTCCTTGAGTTTGATGAGTTTTTCCCTGAAATCCCTGAGTTCTTGTACCAACTTTGCTTGGGGTGAAATTTTATCCTCATTGCGCTTCACTGATTTGGAAACGCTGGATAGTTTCAATCCCTTGCTATGTGAAAGATAGTGAATTTCTTTGAGCACCTCCAGGTCCTTCTGTGTGTAGAAGCGATCGCCCTTTTTGTTTTTCATGGGCTTGATCTGGGGGAAATTCTTCTCCCAAAATCGCAGGGTACTGGCTGGAACACCGATAATGGCGGCGGCTTCACCAATTTTCATGTATTTTTTCTCGGTGTTGTTTTCCATGGTGCGATACAAAGGTAATATGCGACGTGATTAATCGAAACGGGTGGCTTCGCGTTGGGATAGCTCGATCATTTTTTGGTATTGCTCATCGCTCAAATCGTTGCGATAGAAGAAGGCAGGATTCAGGGGATTCATGTGTTTTCGCACTTCGTAATGGAGGTGGCTACCGGTGGATCTTCCCGTATTTCCCACATAGCCAATGAGCTGTCCGCGTTTGATTTTTTGTCCGGAGCGGGCCACGAACCGACTCAAATGTCCGTATAGCGTGGTATACCCATTCCCATGGTTGATGATGATGTGGTTGCCATAGCCCCAGGGTTCGGTTTTGGTCAAAACCACCGTTCCGCTGGCTGTTGCATACACCTCAGTGCCGGCGGGTGCGGTAAAATCCATGCCGGGGTGGAAGGAGGGCGTGTGGTAGAATGGATCGCGCCGATACCCAAATCCGGAGGCCATTTGTCTTAGGTCTTTGTTGGCCACGGGCATGATGGCGGGGATGGCATCGATGGCATTGATGCGGTTTTTGGAGAGTTTTTGCAGTTTGATGAAGCTGGCCTCTTGGGCTTGTGCTAGGGCTTCAAGTTCATCGGCTTTTTGTTTGATGCGCGCCAGCATTTTGCCATTGGGCAGTTGCGAGAGTTCGGTATAGTCTTTCCCACGGAAATCGGTGGGTTTGGGCGGAGCCACGTTGAAAATTGCGCGATAAATATTGATGTCTTTGTCCTCTAAATCGGTGAGTCTGGCTTCCAAGGCTTGGAGCTGTCGGTCGGTACTCTCCAATTCCCTCAAAACCGCCATCGGATTTTGTTGGCTGGGCAGGAGGTTGAATCGCACATAAAAATGGCTGATGAAAAAGCTCAAGCCGACCACCAATACCACAAACAGTGAGGTGGCGCCCAATCTTCGCCAAAGGACGTAGCTCCGGTGTTCAGACACCCGTTCAAAGCTCAGTGATTTGGGGTTGTAGAAGTATTTGGTGCGACGTGCCATCGGTGGGTCGAAAGTAATGGTTAGCCTCGGTCAAAAATCATTCCGCAAAGAACTTTTTGTAGGCTTTGGCCCTTAAAACGTATTCATTCACATTGTTTTGGATTTGTGTTTTCACTTCTGGGCCCAAGGTTTTGACCACTTTTGCGGGGGTTCCCAGAACCAGTGAATATGGCGGGATGATCATGCCTTGGGGTACCATCGCGTTGGCGCCGATGATGCTGTATTCTCCGATTTGGGCGTGGTTTAAAACGGTGGCGTGCATGCCGATGAGTACATGGTGCGACAGGGTTGCTCCGTGCACGATGGCTGTATGTCCGATCACGCAATCTTCTCCGATGGTGCAGGGTGCTCCGGGGTCGGCATGGATGACGGCATTGTCTTGGATGTTGGTTCTGGCGCCCACGGTGATGGTATCTGTATCGCCCCGCAGAACGGTACCAAACCAGAGGGAGGCATCTTCATTGACAATGACATCGCCGATGGCTGTGGCGTTGGGTGCCACGAAGGCGGAGGGGTGAATTTGTGGGGGCTGTTGCAATTTTTGCAACAATTCATCGGTGGTCATCCTTTCAAAATTCCGTAATTTGCACCTGATGCGCAAGTTATTTCATGGTATTTCAAAGATGTGGGGGGTGTCTGCCGAGCGGGGTCGGTATCGTTCTGGAGCGGAAATGAGCGAAGTGGAGGTGTTTACATCGGCGTGGATGTTGGTGGAGGATGGATGGATTGTGGGTTTGGGGGGTGAAGAGGGCGTTTATGGCGAGGATTTTCGTGCGCTTGGCGATGCGATGGATGTGGAGCGGATTGATTTGGGCGGTTTGGAGGTGTTGCCGGGTTTGGTGGATTCACACACGCACATTGTGTTTGCGGCACCGAGGCATGAAGAGTTTGAGATGCGGTTGAGGGGGGAGAGTTATGAGGCGATTGCCGCGGCGGGCGGCGGGATTTTGAACTCTGCGCGGAAGTTGCAAGCGATGAGCGAGGATGATTTGTATGCGCAGGCTGCGGAGAGGTTGCGGACCATGATTTTCCATGGCACCACTGCGGTGGAAATCAAGAGCGGGTATGGGTTGACAACGGATAGTGAGTTGAAGATATTGCGGGTGGTGAAGCGGTTGAAGCAAGATTTTGATATCGTGATTAAGGCCACTTTTTTGGGGGCACACGGGATTCCTACCGAGTACAAGGGGGAGCCGGACAGGTATGTGGATTTGGTGATTGAGGACATGTTGCCGAAGGTGGTGGCAGAGGGGTTGGCCGACCACATCGATGTATTTTGCGATCGCGGATTTTTTACGGTTGAGCAGACGGATCGGATTTTGAAGGCGGCTACGGCGATGGGATTGCCATCGAAGATTCACGCCAACGAGTTGGGTTTGACGGGTGGCGTACAGGTGGCGGTGGCCAATGGCAGTTGGAGCGCCGATCATTTGGAGCACTGCAGTGATGTAGAGATTGGGTTGCTGCGCGATTCGATGCAGATGGAATACGGTGGAACGGTGCCGGTGGGATTGCCGGGGACGAGTTACTTTTTGGGAATCCCCTATGCGCCGGGAAGGGCGTTGATTGGGGCTGGGTTGCCATTTGCGATGGCGACGGATTTCAACCCAGGGAGCAGTCCGATAGCCAGTTTACAGGTAGTATGGGCTTTGGGGTGTACGCAGCAGAAGCTGCTGCCCGCGGAGGGTTTTTATGCAGTTACGTGCAACGCAGCGCGGGCGCTGCGTTGCGAAAAAGAAGTTGGCGCGCTGGCCGCAGGCCAGCGCGCCAACTTCTTTACCACCAAAACGGTCGACGCCATCAAAGCCATCCCCTATTTCATGGGACAGAATCACTGTCACGAAGTGTTCGTCAACGGAGAGAGATTCGTGTAAAACGCGTTTTTTGCGTGACTGAGGTTACTCTTTCACGATTCTTTGCGAGCCAATAACCATTCGGTCTCGGTTAAACAAGGTGGCGGTATAAGTGCCAGCAGGAAGGGATGTTAATGTGTTAACCTCGTTGGTGCTCGCTTGGAGTATTAACTGTCCCACGTTGTTTCTAATCTCGATCCATTGAACCTGAGAAGGAAAGGATATTTGGCCGTTATTGACAGGGTTTGGGTGCAGAATTGGCTTTTCTTGGGTATGGGTCGAGTTGTTTTCGACAGCCATCACAGCGTCGGCGTTTCTTACCATCATCACATAATGGGCCGATGTTTTCACGTCGTAGGTAGTAATGCCGTATTGGTTATCGTAGTACCAGGCCTTGGTGCTCTGGTTGGGCAATGTGGTCGAGGACCAAAATTTGTTTTGGGGAATTCCTGGAAAAGCGCTGGTATTTATTGAGGGCTGAATGCGTTTTTCATCATTCAAGCTGTGTAATTCTTTGATGTTGGGCAATCGCCAATCGCTGTAGCCTGCGGTGGTGTTGAATTCGGAAAGTAAAATGGCGTCCTCCCAGGTGCTTGTGGCCGCGTTGGGAACTTGCACCCACATGAGGTCTGTGAGGTTATCTGTAACCGTGCCGTTTTTGTTGTCGATGAATCGCTCTGTATAGGTCACGGGGTTGGTGGTGTATCGCATCGCGCGGACATGAAATTTTTTGGTTCCGCCCGCAGAAATGGTCTCCGATTTTGGGTGATTTCCGATGCCGCCGCCGGCGTTGGCTACCCAAACCTTGTTGGTGTCATTGGCCTGCAGGGTGGAGGTGTACCAATATTCTGCTCCCGTTTTACTGAACAATTTGATATCAACCGCCGGGTTCGGATTTTGGTGGTTCAAGATGGTGAAGGCTTCGTAGGGGTTGGGTAGTATCCAGTCGTTGAAACCACCCAAGGTAAGTGTATCGCAGTACTTTTTTGCTTGTTGCCAAGTCATTTCACCCCCATCGCCTTGTTGCCACACGAAGGTGGTGACTGAATCATAGACCATGCCTTTCCCGTAAAGGGCTAGTTTGGGCGGATTGATGCTGTAATCGTTGTCCTCACCGAAGGTGTTGGTGTAACTCAGGTTCTGTCCGGTATCGGGCAGTTTTTTGGCTGTGCGATAGATGGCTTGGCCATAGAGTTTTATGCCGTGAAATGCGATGGTCAACAGCAAAAGAAAACGGAAGGTATGCAGTGGGTTGCGGGGATTCATGAGGGGGTGTAAAGGTATTAGGGTATCACAAATTTTATCGTTTGCAGACGGTCATTTTTTCTTTGTATTACAAGAAAATAGGTGCCGGCGGGCCATTGATTGCAAGCGATGTTGCTGTATGAGTTGGTGAGAGTTAGGTTCTGCATGATTTGACCGCGTGTGTTGTAAATTGTTGCTGCAGTATAACTGGAAGCATCACCCTGTAAAAAGATGTTAAGTTGATGTTGCTCATCGACGTAAACCCAGCTGCCGGATGTCGAGAGGCGCTTGTTGCCCACCGTAACTTTACACAGTGCCTGGCCTTTGTAGTTGTTGGTGGTGGTGCCGGCGGGCGTGATGAATTTGTAGGTGTAATCGCCGTTGTTTGTCCAGCTGTAGTCCACGGTATCTTTATCCGCATTCAGGGTGTAGGTGAGTTTGAATCCATTGCCATTGGGGTAGGGGTGGCAGTGGGTGATGGTAGCACCTTTTAGCGGGGTAAGGGCCGGCCGCACGCCTTTGGCGGCGGCCTGGGGAATGATCTGCATGGTTGCATCTTCAGTGACAGTACCAACCATGTTGCCAATCATATAAGGCGCCGCTGCACTGCTGTGGTAATGATAAATGCCGTCGCTTCCATAGTGCCCGTGGTTGGCATCCAATGATTTTTGGGCAGAACCGTCGGGTTCAAGGTTTCCGTAAATCGCAAAGCCATCCAAAGCAATTGCAACAGGAGATGTCTTGGGAATTTTGTTGTACAATACTGAAGGTGCAATGTGGTAATGGTAATCATCGGCCCGACCACTATGTCCGCCATATTGGTCCAACTGTCCGTCAAGAAAAGCATCAACACCCGTGTTTGTGTATGGGTTGAAAATGGGTATGCCATTTACGGCGAGCGCGATGGCTCCGCGCAAGAAGTGATTTTGATTGACGGGTACTGGTGTTGCAGCGATGGTTGGATTCATGGGAATAGACCAAGCATTTGTACCTACATAACATTGCGGGATGGGCACTTGCTGCTGCCATGCCGTGATGCCAATCATCATTTCGTGGTCTGGTAACCCGAGTGACTCTACGTAATAGTAATTGTTATCGGACCGCGTTGAAATACTGGGTTTATAATATGAAAAGGCACTATCCAAAAAGGAAATGCGCGTGCTCAAACCCATCCATTTCATTGAGCGAAAGGTGAAGCTGCTAGCAGTCAATAAAATCACCGTTGCCAGTGCCGGTACGGCAAAACGCAAAGGTTGGAGCTTGGGCGTGAAACGAATGAGAAATGCCAATGCGAGCAGGACGAAAGTGATGATCATTGCCTCTGGTCGATTTGTACTCGGGTTTTTAGCGACTGCAGTTGTTGCTGCACTGTTGAAGGAATGGCCCTCACTGGGTTTCGCCGAGATCTTATGCATTTGGTTGATTTTCTCAATCCAAGCTTGTTTTTGGGCGATAAAGTCTTTGTCTTTTGGGGACAGGGAAGCGATTGACAAGCGACGAATGTTGCCACTGGGTTCTTCAATGAGTACATTGTCGTTTTTAACGAGGTAAAAACTGCCGATTACTGTTCCTGACGAAGTCTCCCAAATCCTGGGTTTTGTGTCTTGGTAGTGGGCATCATGTCCTTGGAGCGTTGTTGCTGTGGCTGCGATGAACAGCCAAAGGGCGAGGATGATTTTGTGTTTCATGGGTTGGATTTAGGGACGGTTGAGTATGATTTTACCACAGCGTTCACCATGGCGTTTTCCTTTTAAGCAATAGGTGTAAGTGCCATTCGGCAAGGGGGATCCGAGGGCATTGCATCCATCCCAAACCACGGTAAATTCCCCGGTTTGGAGTTCGTTTTGATGGAGTAAATTGCGCACCAGTCTGCCTTGCGCATCGAAAATTTGTAGATCCACGGGTTCTTGTTGGATAATGCTGAATTTCAGTTGGGTTTCTCCAGGTGATGGGTTTGGTACGACCCATTCTTGGGTGTAATTGGTATTCCAAATCACGGGCGAATTGCTATTTAGGGAGTCGTAACAGTTTACGGCTCCGATGAAATAGGTTGCTGAAACATCTTTGTTCTTGCGTGTGGCAGTTTCCACCGAGGCTTTGTAAACTCGAACGTAATCCACTTTTACGCCTTCCGGAGCCACCGTAACACGCAAGTGTCCGGAATTGGGCAGAATTTTGCCTTCGAAGTAGCCATAGTTTTCCGCATAATTCACGGAGGTGTAATTCGGGTGGCTGGGTTGGGGTGTTTCTTGATAAACCAAACATTCCTTTTGCTGCTTGCCAAAAAAGTGGTCATGGCCATGGAAAAAGATGGTTACACGGTGGTCTGAGAGCAAGTCTTTGATGGGTTTGGGCCAGCCTGGTCGTTGGGTTTCGAATCCGCGGGTGCCATCCAAATTGTCGCCACCCCATTCGTATTTGTTGGCCGGCTCAACGCCTCCTCGACCATCTTTGTTGCCACCCACCAATTGATGGGCGAACACAAATTTGTATTTTGAATTGCTGGCTTCTAGCGTTGCTTTCAACCAATCGTATTGGGTTTTGCCCAAAGTCCATCGCCAACCGTTCAAACTGTCGGGTTTTACCGCGGTGTGGAAATAAGGGTCCAAAACAATGAATAGGGCATCGCCCCAGGTCCATGAATAGTAGCTCTTTCGCTGACCGACAAAAGGGTGGGATGTTTGATCGCCGGTGTAAAAATTGTCCGGTTTGGGATTCAAGAAGTATTTGTTTCGTTCGTTGCTGCCCCAGACCGCCATGTTGTCGGCAGTCCCATTCAAATACCAGCCGTTTTCACCCTCGTGGTTGCCAATGGCGATGTACAACGGCACGGAATGCGTGATGTTTTCATAATATCGTCGCATCAAATGGTTTCGGTAAACAATTGTGTCGAGTGTGACCACTTTGCTGCCGGCCCGAACCAATTTGTCCGTCATGATGATGTCTCCCAAGTCAATCATGAAATCAGGTTTGTCTTCCAATTGGTTTTGCAAGCACCGTTTGTAAACGGCGGTATCGCTTAATGGATCGAGGTGGGGATCGGCTTGCACCACAAAAGTGAAACTTCCGTTGGTTGGACGTTGGGTGTGAAATGTGTATTCTGGTCGTTGTGTTTCGTTGGTGGATTTGGGTTTGCGATAGACCAAGCGATAAAAGTACTGCTTGTTGGGCGTGAGGTTATTGATGATGATTTCAGTGGGGTCGCCAACGCGCATCAATTGCCAACTTGTTTGCTGGGTGAGGTTCCCGGTGGATGTGCCATATCGCACGCAGGCCTCGGCGCTGTCACTAAATGCGATTTGAAGGGTGATTTCTTTGTCTGTAGGACGGCCGAGCAATTCTGTATGCACCAATTTTTGGGCTTTTAGGCTTGTGGCAATGAAAAATACACTGCAAAAACCCAGTATATGGAATCGTTTTTTCATGGTTGATTAGGGGCGTTGGATAATGACTTTTTCAGTAAGTTTTTGGTTTTCGGATGCGACTGTGAGGTAATACATGCCTACGGGAAGGGATTGGGTATTCAACTCTGGGCTGTCTGCGCGGAGTATCAGTTGTCCTTTGGAGTTATACAGCATGATTTCAGGGGCTAGCCAGTGATTTGGATACTGTACAAGCAGGCGCTCGTTTGCTGGGTTGGGGTGAATTCGAAGCTGAAGGGCTTTTGGTTTTTCGATGCCCATGCTGCAATCGCCAACGGTATAGGAAAAGGCGATTTCTCCGTTTTTGCGTTTGCCGTCGAGGGTGTCCTTGGGTAGGTAAGCTTTGACATAATCGACTTTGATGCAGGCGTCATTGACCGTTACACGAATGTGTCCGGTGCCGTCAAGGGTGTCCGATGTATAAGCATCGGCATTGGCCAGTTTGCCAATGAGGTAGGTTGAGTCGCTGGGCATTGGCACGGCTTGATATGTTACACCATCCATGATTTCATGGGCAAAGACGTGGTCGTGGCCCTGGAAAAATATGTCGACACCGTTATCGACAAACAACTTGTGAATGGGTTTGGCCCAACCGGGTCTTTTGGTGGCGAAGGTGTTGGTATTGTTCTTGTCGAGACCGCCCCATTCGTAATATTTGGCTTGCACGATGCCACCCCTTCCTTGGCCAGAAACGTGGTGGGCAAAGACCAATTTGTGTTTTGCGGTGCTGCCTTCCAGTGTGGATTTGAGCCAATCGTACTGGGGTTTGCCCAATGTCCACGCCCATCCTCCCGGCTTTGCCGAAGTATCGCACTGATCGCGGTATACATCCATCACAACAAACAAAGCATCGCCCCAAGTCCACGCGTAGTAGTTTTCAGGCATATCAATGCCGAAGGGTTCTTTGTCGGAATTGCCCGAGTAGAAGCTATTTGGATAGGGGTTGGGATAGTAATATTTGCGGTAGTAAGTACTGTGGTGTGCGAGGTTGTTTCCGGGGTTCTTCAGAAGATAGTAATCCATCTCTCCTTCGTGGTTCCCCAAACAAACGTAAAAAGGAATCGAATGTGCAATGGCTCCTAGAAAAGGACGATAATTTTTATGCAGCGCATCGATCTCTGCTGTTGTGATGGTAAAAGGATAGTGGTCATCCCCGAATATATCGCCCAGAGAGAGCATGAAGTCAGGTTTGTCTTTGGCTTGGTTTGCCAATGTGACCTTGTACATGTTGGCGATGCCTTTTTTGTCGTACAGATGCTCGTCTGCCTCGATGGTAAAGGTAAAGGAAGATCCGGGCGGGCGTTGGGTGTGGAAGCTGTACTCCGCCGACGGGGTGAATGTGGGTTTGTTTGATGGTTTTGCTTGGACCCGGTAGAAATAGCGGGTATTGGGAAATAGGTTGTGTAAATCTACTTCATCGGGACGTATGGATTTGTGACTTACAGTAGGGGTGGTGTGGGTATAGGCGCCGGATTGGGTGCCATATTCAATGTAAAATTCAAGATCTTGGGTGAACTGAACAGACGCCGTGATGGAAGTGTCTGTGGGTCGACCTAGAATGATGTTAGGAACCTGTGCACGAATGAAACCATGAAGATTTAATAGGAGCAGCGAGACGATGAGAATTTGTTTTTTGGCCACGATATGGATAAAATAAATAAGTTGTTTTGGGCCTTAGACGCTCAAATTGACGTTGAGGTTTAATGGAAGAATACAAAATTTTTATGACAATTCTATGACAAACCGGGGTTCTTGTTGGTGTGATTTTGGTAAAATCGCGTGTCATTTGGGGCTTCTAGCCCCTTTTTGTTGAATTTCTGTTTGCCTAATGCCAAACAAATGTGAAATATTATCAAAAAGTTATTGTTGAAATTACTATAACTCGTGGAATCGTTTATATTTGATGCAATAAAATCCAATTTACATGAAAAAAATTACTACTCTCGCCTTGTTTGCAGCCCTAGTGGGTAGCACCATGGCTCAAATTGCTGGTACATGGACATTGTCGCCAGTAGAAACTTCTTTGGCTGTAGGACCCGCGAAGGGTGATTACGGTTGGTGGAAAGTACCTGCAGCGGAAATTTCCGGTGTGCGTGCTTGTCAGTTCGACGATGAATTCGTTTTCAACGCCGATGGGTCATTCAAAATGAATTTCCAAAATTCAACTTTCGTTGAAGGCTGGCAGGGTGGAAACGGTTGTGGTACTCCAGTGGCTCCCCACGACGGTACTGGAAGTTACACCTACAAATACAATGCAACCAAAGGTACTGTTACATTGTATGGTAAGGGTGCATTCTTGGGTTTGGCGAAGGTGTTCAACGGTGGCGAATTGTCAAAGCCTGCTGATGCCAAAGATTCAATCACTTATGAAGTGTCTGTTACTGGAAACAAAATGTCTTTGGATATTTCAATCGGTGGTGGATACTGGCACTTTGAATTGAGCAAGCAAATGCCTGCTATCAATCCTACTGGTTTGTGGAAATTGCGTCCAGTTGAAACTTCAATGGCCGTAGGTCCTGCAAAGGGCGATTTCGGTTGGTGGAAAGTTCCTGCAGCAGAAATCACAGGTGTACGTGCTTGTCAGTACGATGATATCTACAACTTCGAAGCCGATGGTACATTCAAGAATGAATTGCAAGGTTCAACCTTCTTGGAAGGATGGCAAGGTGGTTCTTTCGCTTGTGGAACTCCAGTAGCCCCACATGACGGAGCCAATGCAGGTAAGTGGACAGCCAACAAAGACAACGGAACCATCAGATTGGTGGGTAAAGGTTCTTATTTGGGATTGCCCAAGGCTTACAATGGTGGTGAATTGACTGCACCTGCCAATGCTAAAGACACCATTACTTATGAAGTAGCCATTGTTGCTGATACCATGAAAGTGGATATCGGAATTGGCAACGGTGCATACTGGCACTACGAGTTGGTGAAAACCACCCGTCCAGTAAGCGGCGTAAACAATCAAGTTGTAAACGGTTTGGTGATTTACCCTAACCCAAGCAATGGTGATTTCAACGTGAGCTTGGCCAACGGCGGAAGCATCAATGTTGTTCGTGTAATGAATTTGAGCGGTCAGATCGTGAAAGAAGTTTCTGTAAAGAGCAACACTGCACAAATCTCTGCCACACAATTGGCTGCTGGCGCTTACTTGATTTCAGTTGAAACCAACGAAGGCACTGCAGTTCAGCGCTTTATCAAGCAATAATTTTTTCATAGTTTATATTGGGGGGTGGCAACACCCCCTTTTTTTTAATAAATTTTACAAACCCCCATTTACGAAATATGCGATTGTCGTTTCAATGCGTCGTGGCTTGCTGCGCTCTTTACGGAGCCAACTTGCAAGGTCAAACCAATACAGATACCTCTGGAAAAATGGAGGATGTCTTGATTATTGGTTATGGCAAAGCCACCAAAAAAGAATTTACGGGTGCCAACTCTTCGATCAAGGGTCAGTCCCTGGAGAAGTTGAACATTCCGCGGATGGACCAAGCCCTACAGGGCCAGATTCCAGGCGTTGTGGTGAGTACAAACTCGGGTTCTCCCGGTGGTACTTCCAGCATTCGCATTCGTGGACTCAGCACTTTTGGCGACAACGATCCCCTGATTTTGGTGGATGGTGTGGTTTACGACAGTGAAGGATTGAATGCCTTGAACCCGAATGATATTGCTTCGATCAACGTGTTGAAAGATGCAACGGCGGGTATTTATGGTGTTCGTGCCGCCAACGGGGTAATTATCGTTGAAACCAAGAAGGGACAATTGAAATCAGCCCCGCGTTGGGAGATTTCGGGTTTTCAGGGTCTTCAGCAGACCGCCAAGAAGTTGGATTTGCTCAATGCCAAAGAATATGCTGTACTGAAAAACGAGATGTTTGCAGCGGGCGGTGAACCCATGCCATTTAAAAACACATCGCTTGGTGAAGGCACAAACTGGCAAGATTCAATTTTCAAATTGGCGCCTGTTTACCAATACAATGTATCGGTGAGTGGCGGTAATGAAAAATCAACCTATTCCATTGGAGGCAGTATTTTCGATCAGCAAGGAATTGTGGGTTTGGAGAAAGCCAACTTCAATCGATTGAACGGACGTGCGAATTTCGATACGAAAATGTCGGACAAGCTACGCTACAGCAGTGTCTTTTTATACACCAATGAAAAGCGTTCTGCGTTGCCGGAAAATGGCATCGGCAGTGTGTTGTACAATACCATCAATGCATTTCCCACCGATCCCATTCGCGGATCAAACGGAAAATATACCTACTTAGAAGAAGTAGCAGACATTATCAATCCCTTTGCCCAAATGGAAAATACCTACAACTGGGCTTGGGTAAACAAATTTGTGGGTAAGCAAGAGCTAACCGCAGATCTCAACGAGAACTTAACTTTTACCAACCGATTCAACTACAACTATGCATTGGTCGATAACAAAGCGTTTTCGCCACTGGCTTGGTACGGAACGGGTAAAGCACAGAATACAGCCTTAAACGAGAACTTGGATCCCACGATGGTGGAGATTGCTCCTGACGTAAAAATTGAGCGTGGGGCTTCCGTTTCAGAGGGTAGGGCGACTTATGGCGATTTGAACTTTGAATCATTTTTGAACCACCAAAAAGAGTTTGCGGGTGGCAACAAACTCAAGACAACTGCTGGGGTTTCTGTTTTTCAGCGCAGTGGTAACTATTTGGGCGGAACGGCCTACAACATCCCCAACAATTCATTGGATTTTGCCGACATCTCTGCCAACTTGGCTGCCGGTGGATATTTGAACAATGTGTATTCTTGGGAATTCAAGGAGCGATTGCTTTCTGCATTCGTTCGCAGCGAGTACAACATGAAAAATCGCTATTTCGTTTCGGGCATTTTACGTCGCGACGGATCCAGTAAATTTGGTCCCAATGCCCGCTGGGGTTGGTTTCCAACACTTTCAGGTGCTTGGTTGATTTCGGATGAGGACTTTTACAACATTTCATGGATGCGCACTGCAAAGCTGCGCATGAGTTATGGTGTGAGTGGTAACGACCAAATTGAAAATTTCGCCTACCGCGGTTTGCTCAACGGTGAGGGTGATTACATTTTCAATGATATCATCGTAAAGGGTGTTGCCATCGGTAGGGCGAGTAACCCGGATTTGAAATGGGAGTCTACTTCTCAATTCAACGTGGGTGCCGATGTGACTTTGGGTAGAAAATTCACCACCACGGTAAACTACTTCGTGAAACGGACCAAAGACTTGTTGTTCCAACCGGACGTATCAGGGGTTTTGGGAACTGCCGGACCGGGTAGTTATCCGCCCATCATCAATGCAGGTGATGTTTCTAACAGCGGTGTGGAATTGGATATTCAATACCAAAATACTGCGAAGAAGCGTTGGAATGTATCGATGGGATTGAACTTCGCCTATTTGAAAAACGTGGTATTGGAAACACCCAAAGGGGTTGATTTTATTCCAGGTGCCGCATTTGGCGTGGGTGGAAACACGGCGTCGCGCTTCCAAAAAGATTATCCCATTGGATTCTTCATGGGCTATGAGACCGCGGGTGTATTTCAGACCCAGGCAGAAATCGACAATGCCACTGTGAAGCAGGCGGGTGCCAAACCTGGTGATCTCAAATTCGTGGATCAAAACGGGGATGGTATCATTAACTTCTCTGACGATAGCGATAAGAAAATGTTGGGTTCACCTTTGCCTAAGTTCACGGCAGGTTACAACTTGAGCGTGTCTCACAAAGGATTGGATATTTCGATGCAGTTGTATGCGGCGGTTGGACAAAAAATCGTGCGTAACTACGAGCGTCAACAGCCCTATGCCAACCAATTGGCCTATACCATCGGTCGTTGGACAGGTCCAAATAGCACCAATGAAAATCCTCGTTTAACCACATCGCTCACCCGTAACAACGTCTTCTCAGATTATTATGTTGAGGATGGTTCGTTCTTGCGGTTGCGCAACTTGCAGATCGGTTACACGTTGAAAGGACAGCAATTGCAAAAATTGAAAATGACTGGCTTGCGCATTTATTTGTCGGCCAACAACCTTTACACCCTAACCAAATACATGGGTTACGATCCTGATTTGGGTTCAGTGGGCGGTGCCTTGGGCGCTGGAATTGACAACGGATTCTATCCTCAGGCTAGATCCATTATGATGGGCTTCTCTATTCGTTTCTAAAGATGAAAAAGACAATTTTAACAACATTGATCGGTGGTCTGCTACTTTTACCCCAGTTTGGGTGTGAGAAGTTCTTGGATGTGGCTCCTGCTTACACCCAAGACGCAGACAACTTTTTTAATACGCCGGTAGATTACCAGCGTGCTTTGACCGGTGCTTATGATTTGATGCAGGGTTCTTTCCTTTCTGTTTGGATTGGTGAAATCGCATCAGACAATACCATTGCCGGCGGAGAGAGTGTAACGGATACCCGTGGTTTGCACGAGATTGACGACATGAGCCATGTGGCGGTGAACCAGGAATTGCGCAATGTGTTCCGCTGGAATTATGCCGGTATCACGCGGGTGAACTTTATCATGGAAAACAAAAACAAAATTGATTTTCCAGGCAAAGAAAACATCCTCGCGCAAGCTTCTTTTTTGCGTGCGTTCTACTATTTTGAATTGGTGAAATTCTTTGGCGATGTGCCATTGGTGGTGGACAAGCGTTTGGGTGCTGACCAAGTAACAACCCTTGACAGAACCCCCAAAGCGGAGGTGTACAAGCAAATCGAGGCCGATTTGAACTTTGCGGTATCGAAATTGGATTGGGCTGCTGCTGAAAAAGGACGGATCACAAAAGGTGCCGCGATGGCCTTGTTGGGAAAAGTGTATTTGTATCAAGATAAATTTGATGAGGCGGCAACGACCTTCCAGTCTTTGATTGATCAGAATATCTACAGTTTGATTCCCAACTACAACCAGCTGTTTACCGTGGCCAATGAAGGTCACAAGGAAACGGTATTCGATGTTGAGTATACCGGTGCAGAGGGTGGTGGATACGGCTGTTTGATCTGTTTGGAAGGTAATGCGGGTCCAGGTTTCCAGGGCATTCGCCAGTACAATGGTCCCATTTATGGCGATGGTAACAGTTACAACTTGCCAACCAAAAACTTGTACGATGCATTTGCGTCCACAGATATTCGTCGGGATGCGACCATCCTCGATATCGATGCATTCATCGCCAAGCAAGCCAAACCCGCGGACATAAAATATGCCAAGGGTGCGGGTGGACATACGGGCTACTACAACAACAAATACATCAAACGTCAGACAGAAATTGGATTGCCCGACAACGATTTGACCAGCCCAGTGAATTACAAAGTGATTCGTTACGCGGATGTTCTGTTGATGGCGGCTGAGGCCTATGCAAGAAAAGCATCGCCCGATGAAAACAAAGCGAAAACCTACTTGAATATGGTGAGAAAGCGTGTGAATTTGGCGGATGTGACTTCTGCTGGACAAACATTGGTGTCTGATATTTGGGCTGAGCGCAGGTTGGAACTGGCTTGTGAAGGACACCGTTTCTTTGATTTGGTGCGTACAAAACAAGCGGCGACTTCATTGACAGGCTTCGTGAGTGGCAAGCATGAATTGTTCCCGATTCCGCAGATAGAAATTGACTTGGCGGGCGGGAATTGGAAACAAAATCCAAACTATTGATATTAATTTGAAAATCTAAAGCTATGAAAACCATAAAAATGTTATTTCTCGGTGTGATGGCAGCGTTTGCTATCGCCGGTTGTGAAGATGAACCCTCTTTGGGAACCCCGCCAACCACTGCCGATGCAGAATTTACTTATGCGCCTACATCGACCAATCCCAACGTGATTGAGTTCAATGCCAAAAACAAGAACTTAATCGCCAAGTGGGATTTCGGAAACGGAACCAATGCGGAAGGTCCTACCGTGCTTGGAACATTCCCCTTGAAAGGAACCTACCAAGTGACGTTGACCGTGTTTAATTCGGGCGGAAGCGCATCAACAACGCAGACCATTACCATTGATCAAGACGATGCAACTTTGTTGAACAACCCCCTTTACACCATCTTGACCGGTGGAAGTGCGGGCAAGGGCTTCAAGACTTGGGTGATTGATTCAACCCGCGATGGTCACTTTGGCGTGGGTCCCAATCCAATTGGTCCTGCTGGTAACTATCCTGAGTGGTGGGCGGCAAAAAAGAATGACAAGTCGAACACGGGTTTGTACAACGATGCGTTTGTATTCCGTTTGAAAGGTTTTGGTTTTGACCAAATGACCAAAGGCGATGTGTACGTCAACTCAGCGCAGGCAGCCAATTTCCCAGGAGCCACTTTGAACGTAAAAACGGATTACACTGCGCCTTATGCAGATCAAACCAACCAAAATTGGACATTGACCATGGGTACAGATACAACGTTGACAGTTTCTGGCAAATCATTTATTGGTTACTACACAGGTACCAATACATACAAAGTGATTCGGATGTCTGAGAACGAATTGTTTTTGAGATATGTGGATGCTGCAAACAGCCAGTTGGCTTGGTATGTGCGCTTGGTTCCTGATACTTACCCAGTGGACAATGGTACAGAGCCTACTTACACTTTGCCCATTGATTTCGAAAATTTGGATCCAAAGATGACCACATTTGGTGGCAGCACTGCTGCGGTGATTACCAATCCCCATTCGGGCGGCATCAATACAAGTTCCAAAGTGGTAGAAACGGTGCATGGCAATGAAACATGGGCTGGATTCTTCATCAACATGACGAACAAATTTGATTTCGGTACCAACAAAACCATTTCGGTGAAGGTGTACGCACCTGCTACTGGAGTGTTCCGGATGAAGTTGGAAAATGGCGACAATACCACCGAATTTGTAGAGAAGGACGTGGATGTAACGGTTGCCAACCAGTGGGTTGAAGTAAGTATCGATTTTAGCGATGCTGTTGCAGGTAAATACAATCGTTTGGTGTTATTCCCCGGATGGGGTGTTGCCAATGCGGGAACCTTTTACGTAGACGATATCAAGCAAAAGTAACATGCGCCTGAAACTCAGAATGGCTATGTTAGGATTGCTTTCCTTGGGATTGACCTTGGGATTCATGGGTTGTGAAGACAAGCCGGTGGATCCCGTGGTTTTACCCACGAACTTTACTTGGACGTTGGATTATTCTGCGACCACAAAAGGCAAAGTGACTTTTTCGATGAAGGCCACGAATGCCAATTATTTCTCTGCCATCTTCAAGGATAAGTCGGGCGATGTTACTGTGGAAGCGCCCAATGGGGTGGTTTCGCATACGTTTGCTGCAGAGGGAACCTATGAGGTAATCTTAAAGGCGCATGCGAGTGCGGCCAATTATGTGAAAGCATTGGATACGGTTGAGATTACCGGCGTGACATTGGCGGATGGATATTCTACACCCACATCGTATTCGGGTTACACGTTGGCTTGGGCCGATGAATTTTCTGGCGATGCCTTGGATTTGTCGAGCTGGGGCTATGACATTGGAAACGGTTCTGGAGGATGGGGCAACAATGAATCTCAGTATTACACCTCGAACAATACGAATTGCTCTGTTGGAAACGGCAAGTTGACCATTACGGCGAAAAAAGAGTCGCAGGGTGGGTTTAACTACACCTCTTCGCGCATATTGACCAAAGGGAAGCGTGAGTTTCAATATGGTAGGATTGATATACGTGCGCGGTTGCCGAAAGGACAGGGGATTTGGCCTGCATTGTGGATGTTGGGTTCTAATTTTGGCACTGTGGGTTGGCCCAAGTGCGGCGAGTTGGATATCATGGAGTTGGTGGGTCATCAACCCAATCGAGTGCATGGTACCGCGCATTTTGGCAATCAACCGCCATCAACCCAGAGAACGGCATCTTACGGATTGTCATCGGGTACTTTTTCGGATGCCTACCATGTGTTTACCTTGAAATGGGAAAATAATTTGGTGGAGTGGTACGTGGATGATGTGAAATTTCACACCATGACACCTGCGAATACGGGTGGAATTTACCCTTTTAACCAGAAGTTTTTCTTCATCTTCAATGTAGCGGTGGGCGGTAATTGGCCCGGGTATCCGGATGCTTCAACGGTGTTTCCTCAGCAGATGGAAGTGGATTACGTGAGGGTATTTCAAAAGATTTAAATGTATTTTGAGTTTATATGGAAAGGGCCCCGCTGCGCGGGGCCCTTTTTATTGCTTGTAATGTTGCGTTGGGAATTCAATTCGGCTGTTGCGGTCATCTGTGTGTTCCGCCTGCGAACCTGTCTTGTTTTGGCGGAATGCGGTTGTATGTTTTGGCGGGATATGTG
>JACCDW010492694.1_pt1 | contig 27420 bp, 44 predicted proteins | sample 7449781 | NCBI WGS metagenome assembly JACCDW01 (sample SAMN15323449, study PRJNA562643) | freshwater metagenome | isolation source: river surface water | place: USA:Blue River Watershed | collected 2017-08-18
ATATAGTCAATTCCTCCTGACCATAACCAAGCAAGTGATAATGACAAAGCAAAGATAAACAAAATAATTCCTATCATAAAATAAATTTTAAGTATTAATCCCACCAATGCTTCATCCCACTGCCATCGAACCATTCTTTCCAAAGGTCTTTTTCCCTCTTTTCTTCTTCAGTTGCATTTTCAACTATTTCAGAATATTCTGAATGGTCTTGTCCTTCAAGTATTCTCCACAATTCTTTCCATTCCTGTGCCTCGATTTCATCCGACCTTCTATAAACCTTTCTATTATGATTTACATCGTCAGGATTTTCATCATCGACAAGTCTGTAATATCCTGGTTGGTCCGGTACATCTTCAAAATTAATTTTGATTTTTTTCAATTCACCCAACTCTTTTTCCGCCATTTCAATATATGAATCAGACCTAATATGTCCAAGTAACTCAATTGCTCTATTAATTTTTGCAACTTTTTTCAACCTAGTTTCATCAATCTCATTACCACGAACTTCAAGTTCTTTTGATGTTTTTTCCAAAGACCTTCTGAAGATATCTAAGTTAAATGAATAATCCCACCATCTGAAATCCCAAAGTTGTTTTCTAAAAAACCAAATATTTTTTAGGAACATCGGAATCTTGTATCTGAAAATTTCGTATAACTTATAAATAGGATTCTGATGCCAAATAAGTTTTTTGATTGACTTACCGAAACTGTCTGCAAAACTAACTTCCATGGTTTGTTTTTTTGAAAAGGTCAAAAAATTTTTTTTCAGGTCTGATAATATTTCCGTTTGTATCAATTTCAGGTGATTTCCAAATTTCATAAGACAACCAAAGAATTGATATAATGACTGATAATAGGTATATTGCGATGTAAATCATATTGCAAATATAGTAAAAAAATAAGACCCGTCAAAAATAATTTGCGGGTCTTTTGGAATGATATATGAGAACACTCTTGAGTGGATATTATAAATATATTAATATATTCAAAAAAATCAACTTGGCGGTGTCTACAGGACTATTTTAATAAGTCATAGAATTCTTTGAAATGTTTGATTCTATCTGATAGACCATTTGTACCTCCATTAACACACTTTGTGACATTAGTAACAACTTCATCAGACGCACCTGCGTCACATTTAGTTAAACATCTGTTTTTGAAAAACCACGCAGCTGATAGTAATGGATACTTTGTTGAAACTAAATCAGGGTCACTAACAACATCTACCCCAATAGAATTGCCGAAAGCCCTATAATTATCCTTACCTGTAAGTTGGATATATCCTCTACCTCTAAATTTGAAACCTTCTTTAGTACTTTCTACACCATTTCCCATTCTTCCTCCGTATACTCTTGAACCAATTAACTCAGGTTTCCTTTGGTAAGATTCTGCCAATCCAGCTTCTTTGAAATATTTTCCAAACACACTTTTTAATCCATTTGCAGAGTAATTCAAATTTTCTGATACTACTTTGAAACTACCTGATTCATGTGCACATTGTGCTAAAAAGTGTGCAAGTCTTAATGGTGTATTTATTTCAAACTTCGATGCTGTATCTGGAATTTGAGCTATTACAGAATCAGGTATATGACCCTTTAGATTTTTTAATTTAAGGTTTCCAACACTCGATATCGGAGATGATGGTTGTGATACAGGTTGCTTCTGAACTGACGGTGGAAACATTTTATTCCAGGTTTCATTACCTACGATACCATCTGGAGTAACATCATTATCTATTTGCCACTTTTTAACCTCTTTCTCAGTCCCCTTACCAAATATGCCATCAGCGGTTAGACCTAGTTTTGTTTGTAACTTTTTTACATCTTCTCCTTTAGAACCTACTTTTAGTAACATAATTAACTATTTTCTTTTATTAATCCGCAAATCAAGCATTCTTCTTCACCGTCATGATTTGCATCACCCCATATGTGTTCACATTGTCTGTGTTCGAAATATTCATCAATATCTCCATCACCATCAGTATCGATTCCGTCCATATCCCCATCACCATCTTCATCGATTTCAGTACCTTCAGAGTTAATTTCTTCAACCACAGGTTCAGTTGTTTCCATGTTGGAAACACCTTGTATTGCCACATTAAATTCGTCAGGAATAATCGGAGTCGGTTCAGGATTTTTTAAGTCCATTTTTGCTGTATCCGATAAAGAAACTCCATCTTCTTCATCCATTTTTTGAACTAACATTTTATCTTTATCAGTATCTCTGAACCAATAATCAATTATTTTACCATAACTACCGATGAAAGCACCCAACAAAAGAAGTAAAAATTCTTTCCATTGTTCTGTGATGTCCGCGTCCATAGATATTGCAACACCAATACCTGCAATAATTCCTAAAAAAGTTATCAGTATGACAAGACTTATAAATAACCTTCTTCTCATCATTGATTTTAATAAAGTTTCAAAACCTTTTTCTTTCATAAACTTGTGTCGATTTAATATAAATACTTTTTGTTGTGTTAAGGGCAAAAAAATATTTATAATGTGAAAACACTATAAATATTTTTGTTTTTATTGAACCTTACTTAATATTTTTTTGACTGAATAGTATCTATTTTTTCAGTTGTCGTAGTCGAAGAATCAGTGTTCGTTGTTGTTGTACTGTCTGATTTTATACTCGTGGAAGTTTTTTCTTTACCCCAAAAATTCTTTTTAGTTTCGATGTAAACAGTGTCTATTCTATAGATAATTTTTTCAGTAACCATATTTTGGACATTCATGAGTTGTATTCTTTCTGTTTTGAATTTTTCAACTTCATTTGTCAAATACTTGAATTCTCTGATGACTTTGATTACTTGTTCTTTGGTTGTTGAATCACTTTTTTTCTGAATAGAATCAGAGGTAACTAAATGTTGTTGACTATTAATCAAAACACTATCCATTTCATCAACAATGGGTTCTACGGGTTCGTTGTTACTACAAGAAAAAAAGAATAAACTCAAAATCAAAAATATCTTTTTCATAATTAATTTATTTTTCCTAATTCTTGTAGAACTGTTATTTTTGAAACCGCAGCGGATAATGCACTATCAGATTTTCTTAACTGATTAGTTAGAGCATCTACCTTTGCCTCCAAAATTTCTATTTTTTGTCCCTGTTTTTCTATTTGTGTATTGTAATTTACTTTACCGTCAATATACAAATAACCTATTGCAATTATCACGATGAATAATAAACCTTTAACAGGTTCTTTTGCAAACTCTTTGAAGGAAATTGGTGGTTTAATTGTTCCGGCAACTGCGTCCGTAACTGTCTTTTTAGGTGCCATTTTGTTTTATTTTTTTTATTATACCATAAAACATAATTCCACATGAAATTCTAATTTCATAGGATAGTATCTTGGTTATAATAAATATCTTATAACTTATATCTCAGTATTTATATATAAAAATAAAACATGGGTATTTTGACAGAAGCGGATAGAATCAAAGAAATAATGGGTATATCCGAACAGAAAGAAAGTAAAAAACAAATGAACGTAAACCTAAAAGGAACGGTTGATACATTAAATTATTTAGGTTTATATACAGGTGTAGTCGAAAAAATGCTTATGGACCTTTCAGTTATTGCAAAAGATAAGATAATAGATTTCAAGTTATTTGAGAGAGGTCTTTCAAAAATTTTGTTGAAAAAAGGTGATAAAAAGAAAAATGTAAAAAATTACATAGAAAAGGTATTAAGTTCTTTGAAGTATAGAGATAGGTCAGGATATGGTGTTGAACCTGAAAGTGAGGACTATGAATTCGAGGACGAAGAAGAATCACTCATACCAAAAAAGGTTTATAGAAAAGAATTATATTATTTACAGATAGAATTACTTAAACTTCAAGAGTGGTTGAAAAAAACAGGTAAAACTGTAATAATTGTATTTGAGGGCAGAGACTCTGCAGGAAAGGGTTCTACTATCAAAAAGTTTACAGAAAATCTAAACCCTAGATATTATAATGTAATTGCCTTAGGAATACCAACACCTGAAGAAAGAAAAGATTGGTGGAACAGATATAAAAAACAAATCAGACCAGGTATGATAAACTTTTTCGATAGAAGTTGGTATAATAGAGGTCTTGTAGAACCTGTTATGGGTTATGGTACTCCTGAGGAGTATGAAGATTTTATGGAGAACGTAGAAGGGTTCGAAAACGATTTGGTTAAGGAAGGTGACTTTTTATTCAAATTGTGGTTTTCAATCGAAAAGCCAACACAAGCTAGAAGATTTGAAATGAGAAAACAATCTCCATTGAAATATTGGAAATATTCTCCGAACGATTCGAGAATGCAAGATTTATGGGACAGATTTACCGAATTCAAAGAAAAACTTTTTGATAAAACATCGACTGTCAATAACCCTTGGGTTATTATTGATTCTCAAGATAAAAGAATATCAGGTTTGAATGCAATAAGATATGTTTTACAGAACATACCTTACGAAGGAAAGGATGAGAAAGTTTTGGATGTTGAATACCCTGAGGTCCTAACCGTTTTGAAACCTTAATCTTCTTTTTCTTTCACTACAATTTCAGCTACGTTTGAAAATAACCACAAATCTAACATTAGGATTACAATATAAAGCTCTATTTCCGTGATAGAATGTTTATTAGAATCAATAATTTCTAAAATTATCCAAGATATAACTTTTACACACAGATAAAACCTTACTATAGTTAGTGATATTGCAAGTATTGACCTAAAAATCATATTGTAATCTTAATACTATTTATTTAGAAAAACAACTCATATGAATAACTTGAAAGAAATTATAAAAGAAGCTCTTGAAGAATACAAAGAACCTACCCTGATGTTGAAAGAAAATGTTGACATTTCGACCGACTTGCAATATCATATCGATAATAAGATGAGTTTAACTAACAATATTTTCAGAGTTTACAGTAAAAAGTATTTTGATTTGATAAATGAGGTTAGAGAATTGTATAATCAAGGTTTAATCGATTTGAATGAAGAAGATACAATGATGGTAGAATCAGATACAGGTGTTGTTGTTGAAATTGATGGTCAAGAATATTATTTGGATGCACCTTTTGAAGAAGAAGTTTTTTTAAGTGAGGCGGAACATAGAGGTAAAAAAGTTAATTTAGGTAAACCATTCAGAACACCAGGTGGTCCTAAAAAGTTTGCAGTTTATGTTAGAAAACCAGGTGGTGGTATCAAAAAAGTAACCTTCGGTGACCCTGGATTGAAAGTAAAAAATGCAAATAAAAAGGCCGCAAAATCTTTCAGAGCACGTCACAATTGTAAAAATAAAAAAGACAGGACAACAGCAGGTTATTGGTCTTGTAACGTTGGTAGATATTCAAAACAACTTGGACTATCATCTAAAAACGCATGGTAAAATGGAAAAAACTACAGACACTAATGGATTTAGAAAACTGATTCAGTCAGTCATGAATAAAAGGTTAGTAATCAGTTCTGTTGTATTGATTACATTTTTGGGTTTAATTGTTGGGATTGGTGTTGCAATTTCTTGGCAGTCAAAGATAACTGAAGAATGGAAAGAACTACTATTATTGATGTTAGGTGCATTTATCGGTAGTTATGGAAAAATTATTGACTATTGGTTCAGTGATACAGACAAAGACAAAATGTTAGTCCAAAAAATGGACGAAGAAGACGGAAGAACTTTGTCTAAGAAAGATTAATATGGATTTACCATTTTCCGAATATATCAAAGAAGATAAGTTAGTAAGAGTGTTTACTGAAGATGTTGAGACTGATGAGTTGAAATGGCATCAGGACTTGAAAGACCGTATTGTTGAAATAATCGAAGACGGTAATTGGCAGTTCCAACTCGAGAATGAATTGCCAATCAAATTACAAAAAGGTATGAAGCTAAACATAGGTAAATATGTTTGGCATAGAGTTATAAAGGGTGATGGTAACTTGATAGTAGAAATTGAAGAATTATAAAAGTTCGTCAACCTTGAATTTATCGACAAAGGCAGAAAAGGATTCTTTGTATGAATCTTGTGTTTCATCAGTAATTTTAGAAGTATATTGCCAGTTCCAATAAAATTGGTCATTAGGTTTGAAACCATAAAATGTGTGAACTCTCTTCTGAGTGTCAACAACATCCATACCCTTCCAGTTTTGACCTACACAAATGAAACCTGATTGTATATTTTCAACCACATTAGATTCACCTAAGGTTGCATGTCTGTTCTCAATCCATGTCAATCTTTCAATTAACTTTTGATAAAACATACTTGCCTGCCCCCATCTTACCGAAGTAAAAAATATTACAGCGTTGGATTCAAATAATTCTTTGGAAATTTTCCAAAGTTCATCATCTTTTTCATTGAGCGAAGCCCAACATCTGTGAAAACCTGAAGGATTTTTAGTATCACTTTTCAGTAAAGATTTTTTTACACCACAACTATTACCTTCCTTTCTCGAAACGTTACCTTCACATGGGTATATCTTCAATTCAGGAACATCTATTAATACTGCCTTATCACCAAGATATTCTTGAATTATCATTGCAAGTATGGTTGACTTGGGTATATCAACATTGTTCGGGTCCCAATTGTATCTGTTGGAACATGCGAGTAATAATACCTTGTCTAATTTATCCAACTCTAATATTGTTTTCTGTAACTTCTTGAAGTTACCTGTAGAGTTATTTTTCTCGGTCACATTATACTTGTCGAAAAGTTCGTTTAATTTATCCATACAGATATAAATATACTGAAACTATAAACCCACCTTTTGGGGTGGGTTTATATTTATCCTCTCATTGATGGTAGTTCATTTTCTGATTGTGGTTCCATTTCCAATTCTCGCAAACCATGTCCTTCTATCTGAAACCTTGGAAGAGAATCTGCTTCTGTTACATATAATCTAGCATGTTCATTTGGTACTTGTAATCTAGCATGTTCATTTGGTACATGTGTAAGAATTGTTTCTCTTGGTTTAGATAGTTCTAATCTATAGAGGCAAGAACATTCTGTTGCCAGTTGAAACGTTTCCAAAGAATCTAAAAAATCTATGTTTCTTCTTTTAGTTTTCTTTATTTTTTGGATTTTTTCGTAGAGATATGTGTCTATTTCCAAGTCTGTTATATCAGTTCTTTTGTCCTCAACATCCCAAAAAGATGTTTCAGCTTTTTCAATTGTCATGTCGTAGAACATTGCAAACTTTTCTCCAGATTCTTTGTTTATTATATACAATAATATTCCATTCTGACAATATTTGAAGAAATATTCTTTTTCTTTTTTGAATGTTGTACACCATTTAGTTCCTGCACCATATTTTGCAGATGCTTCGAAACTTAGAGGTCTCACAAGTAACCATTTTTCATCTTCGAATTCTTTATGGACTTTTAATTCTGAAGATTTTTCAAACTCCCTGAGTTCCGCTAAAGAAACTGCAGCACTGAGTTGTGTGAAATTCGAATATTTTGTAATGTCAGTTTCTTTGATTAGTCCTTTTTCCATGTATGATTTGAATGTTTGAAAAAGTTCAATGTCTGAGTGTCTAACATTGTCAAGGATTCTCCTTTTCATGAAGTTAGTATTGAAATTTTTATCAAGAGGAATTGAAAGATGATTCAAAACACCATGAACTTCAGAATATAGTTCTTCTTTATATCTATCTGATTCTGACTGTAGATATCCATCGAATAACTTACATAAAAGTTGTGAGTATTTGTGAGTTTTGGTTCCATCTATCTCGATTAGAACATCAAAAAGGGACATTGTTAAATGTGGAAATTGTTTTTTCAAAGTTTCAATTCTAGACATAAGTTTTTTTTCAAATTTAATTAAATGAGTATTTTGTGTCAAATATGCTGTAAGGGAAGGATTCGAACCTCCACACAGCGATTCAATAATCAGCAAAAAAGCCGGCTTTGTGGTCTACCCATACCGATTATCTATTTCGTTCTCTGTGCCCACGAGACGAGTGGGTGTGTCTGCCTTGGGTGCGACCCATTTCACCACCTTACAATATGAGAGAAGCAGGATTTATATTTAGAACAGAGGTCATTATGTTCCAAAAGACCTAAATACCGAATGACTTGCGGTTACTTCTCTCTTTTGCGGAAGAAGTAGGATTCGAACCCACGGTCCCTTTCAGGACTTCGGTTTTCAAGACCGACGCAATAGACCAACTCTGCCATCCTTCCGAATATACTATAGAGAACTATTATTTCTTCTAGCCTTTTCAGCGTCACTATAAAGACGAATCCAAGTCAAAGTTACATCAACTAACATAAGTGCTGGTGCCATAACAATGATTGCCAAAGTTTCTAAACCTGGTGATGTACCAATAACATCACTACCGTGTCTTTTGACATAACTTCTCACCATTCTCCAAACACAATAAACAACAGATACAAAATATACAATCCAAAACATAATTACTTATTTATACAAAGGTAATAAACTTAAGGACATAAAACAACTAAATTAATGAGTATTTATTAACAATGGATAAGATAGAATTATACAATAAGTATTTGAGTAAAAAGATATTCGAAATTGAAAATCCTTTAAGTGACTCATTACCTGGTTTACCGGCGAAGGTAAAATTCAGAATAATAGGAACCAAGGATTATATATCAGTTGGAGACAAGACTGAATATTTAACTTATCAAATAACAATATTACCCTCAGGTACCCTGAATGGTTTAGTAAATTTATTTTTCAATAATGAAAAAGTTAAAATTATTACAACAACATCATCTGAATTGTATTATCTAAGAATGAAATGTAATGAGTCACTGAATGACTTTTTATCTATCTTCGGAGAGGACAGACCTGTTATGTGTATTGCAATCGAAAATCAACAAACTGAAAATGTGAATGAAAATATAAAAGAAGTTATAATTGAAGATGTTTATGATACTATGACAAATAAAATAGTTCATGACATAATTCATATAGTAAAACACCAAAGAGACGGTGATTTTGACTTACCTTCAGATATAAATGGTGGCGAATCTTATCATTTTGACAACTTATTGAACGATTTTAATATTGAATTATTTTTGAGAGAATCGGATAAAGTAGATACTTTTGATGCTGATGCCGACTATTATAGAGATGATGACGTGATTCAGATAATGATAGTTACCAACCCTAATTCAAAAAATACAATACTCCAAGACCTTGTTTATGAGTTAAATGAGTTAGTAAGACATGAACTTGAGCATATAAAACAACATGAATCAGGTTACGAGTTTCCAAGAAGTCCGAAATCTTCACATAAATACTATGGTCAATCTCACGAACTAGAAGCTCTCAGAGCAGGATTCAGAAAGAAAGCAAAAAAAGAAAAAAAAGATTTAGAATCTGTTGTTAGAGATTGGTTTGAAAAAAACAAACACAAGTATATTATGAAACCAAAGCAAACAGAAGATATCATCAACCGAATATTGCAAAAAAATTAAAACTTCCTATAATTTAATCATGGAACAAATTGAAAAATTGATAAAAAAAATTTGTAAAATAAAAACTTGGAATATTGGAGGATTCAAATACAAGGTTGTAGACACTATTCTAAAAGAAACTTTTTTTGAATTTGTTGTAAATTGTGACCTCCCCGAAAATGGACAATCATATGCACAAACAGTATTCCAAAATGATTTCAAAGAAATAATTAAAGACATAAGTGAACTAACAGGTCCTAAAATTGCTTTTTCTGTTGAGTTTTTAGTCAATGGGTTTCCGGCAAAGGATGTTTACTTAAGTCCATCGGATAGAAATGCTATAGATTCTCTTTTAGGTCAAGTAAAAACTATTCAAATACCAAAAAAAGAGGTAGGTGTAAGTGTAAGAGGATTTAGAAATACAGAATATTTCTTGGTTGATGTTATTTCTTACAGGCATGAAAAAAAATCTTATACATTGCATAATGATGAGATACGTATACACATTTACTATGATGTATTAAGTATTAGAGATAAAAAATCAGGTAAAGAATTAGATGTGCCGCTTGATTGGGTACGAAGAGTCGGAAGTGGAATTCGTGACTCCTTAGGAGATGAAACAGATTATTTTGCGGATATGTCAGATTCTGCATGGGGTATATTATCAGAACCATTAAAACTGAGAGGTGGTGACATGTATGTAAATATTTGGGGTGAAATGAGATACTTTTTAGACTATAAATTATCTTACACGAGTAAACATGTTGGATGGAAAAAGGCTCTTATCGAGAAACCCTCTTAATTATTTTTGCAACTATTTCAGTAAGTACTTGGGCAGAAACAAGAATAACTCCAGAACTCAACATTCTTTCAACAATCAATTGAGAATTTGCCCAAATACTTGATGTTCCTGAAGCAATTTCAACTATATCTGTCACAATTGGAATCAAAAATGCGTATCCGATTAACTCACCAGTTGTTCCTATTGTTAGATTCAAACTAGACATGAAATCTAAATATGAACTCTTTAATTCTTTGAATTTTTCGGAACTCGAATTGAATGCATCTGTCAGACCTTCTTCTTTTATCTTACTTAAAACTTCACCAATAACTTTTTTTGAATTGAAAAGTTGTATTAATACAACACCCACAATTATCAAGTAAATCTGTTCTTCAGACAAGTCAAAATTACCTGTTCTAATATATCTATCCAAAGGCATAACTAAACCCCCAATCGCGGTTCCCCAAGTCACCAAGAACTTCAAGTTGATTCCGTATTTACTTTTCACACCGTTGACAACATCTACAACAAATGATTTCATTGTTTTCAAGTTGTTTGCAAGACTTTCATTTTTTTCTTCAAAAATAAATTTCCTCAGCTGGTGTTCGTTTACTATATAGTTCATATTGTATAAATATTATATTAAATATATTTATTATCATGAATCCTGAATTGAAGGCTGGCGATAGAATTATATTATGGCATATGAATGACGAGTATGCGGTTAATCCTGGTACTAAAGGTACTGTAATATCTGTTGTTCCCGACCCATTTGACCCTGAAGATAAAATTATAAATGTTTCTTGGGATAATGGTAGTAGTTTATCTTTAATTGCATCAATTGACAAATGGAAGTTGGTTAAAAAAAATTTGAAAGAAAGTGTAGATAAGGAAGTTGACCCTAAAATGCATTTTTTAATTAAAAATAGAGATTTGAAGAAAATTATGGATTTGAACTATTTCAAAGAGTATTTCGATACGTTGAGACGTTCAGGTATAGTCAATATGTGGGGTTCATCTAGTTTTGTTTACATGGATTCTGATAGTCTCGAAAGATACTATGGTCAGGGTAAAGAAGACGATGAAAATTTTCAGAATCTTATGGAAATTCAAGATGAAACAAGAAGTAAATTTTTGGATGGTTTAGTCAAGTACATGAAACTTAAAAACATCAATTTTGATAATGAAGAAAAAATGAATCAGACTGCAAGAAAATTAGCAATTAACTTGTTTGAATTCTATGCAATGTTTTTATAATGATTTTATTATCATAGCTAGTTGGATAAAAGCGCTTTAATTTTTGGATGTGATTGATAATCTAATAATTCGAAACAATCTGGTCTGTAACTCAATATCTTTTCATTAAAAGTTTTTTCACCCAGATATTCTTTTACTTGTTCGTGTTGATACCAATTTCTTTCAGTAATTTTCACTTTGGGTAACTCGTATGGTGTTCTGGTTATTTGTTCTTTTGCTTGTTCAATGTGATTAAGATATAAATGAGTGTCACCTAAATTACCTATCAGTTCATCGGGTACCATATCCACTTCTCGTGCAATTATTTCCAATAACAATGCATAAGATGCGATATTGAATGGTAAACCTAAAAAAGTATCTACACTGCGTTGGTTCCACATTAGAGAAATTGCTCGTTTAGGGTAGTTAATTTTATCTAATTCAATTTCAGATAAACATTCTTCACTATTTGTTGCTCGTAAATAATGTTCCCATCTTTCTTTCCAACTCAACTCTCTCGTATAAACTTGAAACCCATAGTGGCAAGGTGGTAATACCATTTGGTCTAACTCACCTACATTCCACGCGGATACCATTAATCTTCTACTATCAGGATTTGTTTTTAGTTCGTCGATTAGGTTTTGGATTTGGTCTATAGGTGGAACAAATTCGAATGTGTTAGGGTCTAATAAGTTTATTTTCCAACTTCTCCATTGCTTACCATAGATTGGTCCTAATTCACCCCACTTATTTGCAAACTCATCATCAGTTTTGATTTTATTGATGAACTCTTCTATTGTGTACGGGGTTGGGATACTCATGTTTCCAAAAGGAGTATTAACTTCCGTTTGTTTTAACCACTTAACATCACCCCCATTCAAATAATTCTTATAAGCATCACCGTCCCAAATGTGACAATCATAATCCAATAAGAATTTTATATTTGTATCTCCACGTAGAAACCATAGTAATTCAGTCACCATAGTTTTCCATGCCATTTTCTTTGTCGTCAAAAGCGGAAACCCATCTTTCATATTGTGTCTAATCTGCCAACCGAAAATGGATTTAGTTCCTGTACCAGTTCTATCTTTTTTTTCTACACCAAAATGTAAAATATGTTCTAAAAGTTCTTTATATTGACGGTCTATATTGTTCATTAGATTTTTTTTTCTCTTACAGTGGTTTAAGTAAATATTGGATTGTTCATATTTAAGTCTCCGCTTGATGGCCATTGTCTGTCTTCTATTTGAAGTTGAATGTTGGGCCATACTCTCCATTTATTTTTTTCTATTTGACTTGCTAAAATTAAATTGTCTATAAGAATTTCAATGTCCTCTAATCTCCATACATCTTTATTGGGGTCGTCCTCCAAGTCTTGTGTCCGTTTTACAGATTCTTCACCTAATCTTGATAAGATAATTGTTGAACACGGTGGTGTCCAACAGCCGAGTCCTGAAAAAGAACTTATTATTTTATTGGCAACATCAATACCTCCAACGGAATCCATTGAAATAATTGTTGAAACTGGTTTTCCGAAAAAGGCATTTGTGTTTTCAAAGGGAGTACAGACTTCAATAAATCTTTGAAGAGTTGAGCCTAAATTGTTCCAATATGTGCCAGATATAACTATAAATGCATCTGCGTGTTCTAATAGTGTATATACTTCCTGAATTGTATTTTTAGGGTGTGTGAGGTCATATATTTCTACATTAGCACTTTGTTTTTTTTCAATGTAACTTTTTGTGGATAATGCAATTGAATAAGAATTACCTTGCTGTCCTCTAATAGACGCGTTTATGATTAAAATATTATTTTTCATTTCTTCCTTATTATTTTTAATACAGTTCTAAATAACTATAATTCTTTAATCATTCGATATTTGTAAGTTTTTCTTCAAATTTCTTAGCACATATAGAATCTTCTTCTCTTAATCTTTCCAATGCAATTTCATACCTTGTAACATTTGTTGAATGTATGAATATTTCATTTTTCAAACTATCGTTTATGTATGTGTTTTGACGCTCTATAGATGAAACATTTCGTAAATTACTTACTACAACCCATATTGAAAATAGTGATAAAAAAGCAACCAATCCTCTTAGTGTTTTATCTCCCATATATTATTACTTTTTTTTTATAAACTTATCAAACAAAGATAATGATTTTTTTTCAGAGGAAAAACCAAAATAGTTAGTTTTTCTTCCATTCCAATTTTTACCCATATCATCAATAGTTGAATTTTCTGAATCCAAGTGAACACCAATAATTTCGGGTATAAGCGCTCTATCTTTCCTTTTCCATTTCTTTGCAAATAAAACGTCTGTTCTGTCTGCTGCTCCGTGTTGTTCAGGATAAGTATGTATACCTGAGACTTTAGGATTCCACATTTGGAAAAACCCAATTGGTTCATACCCTTCACTCATATATTCACCAATACGGACACCCATCGGAAATACTGTAGGATGAATGTAAACCCAACCAGTATGTGTTTGTCTTGGTTGAGATATAAACTTCATCCACTCTTCAAAATTGGGACACATCATTCTATCTATACCGTAGATTCTATGGGGCTCCAAAGATATTCTCTCAAGTATTCCTCTTGTTAGAGGTGGAAGATAAATGTCAGCATCTAAATGTATAACCCAATCTTTTTTTGTTAATTTATTGAGACCTGCGTTAATTCCTTTTGCTTTATTGAACTTATCACCATTTTTGGTGAATTCATCAGTAACAACACACTCTACGTTATAATAATCACAAACATTTTTTGTATCAATATCATCAGGAGATGTTACCACAACTAAATGATTGAATATTGACTTATTATAAGGCAAAGTGTGAGACAAGAAATCACTATAATTAACACATACGATTACTCCTTCAAGAAACATAAAATATTGGGTTATACCTTAAATAGGGGTACGGATTTTGTTTAATGTTATTAAATTATCAATAAATTCCTGCTTTCTTCTCCCAGTCTTCGATGAAAAGAGTTGTTGATGTTTTTTTGTTGCAAAGATGAGCGTGTTCGTATAGTAGAGACTGAAACGCCTCCTTCAACTGGTTGAACTCACCTTCTGATGTTCTTTTTCCAATAGAATAACATTCTTCAAGTGCCTTGATTACACTAGGTTCATCTAGCAATGTACTGTGAGACTGATGTTTTTTTAATAATTTTCTAAAATCAGGTTTCATTCTATTTCTTTTTTCCAAAACGGTTTAGAGTATTTAGGTTTGATTAATTTCCAAATCAATTCATCTGTTTTATCTTTCTTCCCATCCCATATTGCAAACATAATTCCGTGCAGTTTAGGGTCAACAACTTTTTTCAGATGTTCTGCAAATTCTTTTTTTGATGGTTCAGGGTCAACGTCACCATACTTTCCAAATCTGAAGTAATCGTGCATTTTACCACATTGTTCACTTATTCTGTAATGACCGTAACTCAAGTGACTGACTTGTTCTTTAACCCATTTATCAAATTCATCAGGGACTCTGTCCAAAAATTCATCAAGTGAACCACCATCTTTCAACAGTTCCCAAATATCTGTAGTTGAAAAGTTAGTTAATATACGATGTAAACGGACATATTCCTCACCTTTGATTTTCATTCTCATTCCACTTTCAAAACGGATAACAAACCCCTCAGAGTCATTCGAAATCATTTCTTTCAACTTGGCAAAATCATTTATACCATCGTATTTTTTAACTACATCAAATGATTGAGTGTAGTATGGGTCACATATGTCAACTTCAATACCATCCATTGAACAATCAATAACACCCAATAATACCAACTTCTCATCAGTACCATAATCTACAACTATACGATTTTCAGGATAGATAATTTCAAACAAATATGTGTAACCTGAAGTTAATTTATCAGTATCATGCTTATTCAATAACTGCATACCTTTAATAGCTTGTTCTGAAATGAATGAGCCTCGCGTTGCCATTATCCAATCTCCTTTGTAGTAGAAGGTGATACCTAATGAACCATCCATCTTTTCGAATACCTCAAAAGACTCGTTTGGAATTTGACTTGGTTTGAACTTACTACCAACTAATTCTTCATAGTTGAAGAACTTATCGAAAGATTTTGCAACAACAGTTCCTTCGTTGTCTAATACTAAACCACGACATTTAAGAGTCATCTCATCCCATTTACCTTCGTATTGAGTTATACGAGAATAATTGTAGATGGATAAAGGTAAGGAAGGGTGGTCATTTTTGACCACCCAACCTTCTTCAACATATTTGTTCAATATCGTCAAATCTATTTTCATGATATTTCTGTGTGAACTATTTCACCTGGATTATAAACTTCAATTGTATAATCTTTCAATCTTTCGTGTCCCCAATATAAAGGTTCAGAATCTTTCCCGTACCCCCATCTTGGGTAGTCAGTTTTTTCTAACCACTTATTTAACGCCTCTATCGCTTCCTCTTCAGATGATGCAACTGTAAGAAATTCATCACCATAACTGTTTGGATTAAAATAATATAATTTCATAAGTTACATTTTACACTTGTTGAGTTTCTTTTCTCTCCTTTTTTCACTGTTTCTCCTGATAACGGTATTGACAAGAATAGAACCAACAGCACCCCCGACAGTAGTTGATACAATATCACCAAAACTTCCTGCACCAGGACTGTGCATGTTGTCTTTTATTTCTTTAGCAATACCAACCATCATACCTGAAAAAGCACCGATGATAATTTTTTGTTCTTCACCTTTTCCAATGTAACAACTTGATATTGCTCCAACGGTAAAACCTGAAGAAAAGTGACCTATCGAATTTGTATCGAATAATCTTTGAGAATAAGTGGAGGTCGACATAATCAATACGAATAAAAAAGATAGTAACTTCATATTATCGTTTAATTTCCATGTTTGTGTTAGCAATCGGGAGCCTAAGAACAGGGTACCTCTTATCTTCCATCATGTCAGTTTGACGAATTTCATAAAAATGGTCTTGAATTGCAACCGTTGGAACGTCCTCATACTTCTTAGTTGAACCGTCTTCAAAAGTTACTTCTGCTGTCTTTGTTGTTGTGTTAAATACTAATGTTTGCATATTTGTTTGTTTTATATTTCTTCATATCTGATTGTTGCATCTCCTGCAACATGGTCAAAACTAACCCACCTTGTAAAACCTTCGTGTTTCGGTAGTAAATGATGCTCTCTATGACCACAAAGAACACATTCTCTCACAGGAACCCTTACACAATCTCTACCTAAAGGGTGATTGGTTACTTTATGTTTTTCTCTTTTGTATCTCCAAAAGTGTAAACCAAAGATACACAATATTTTCTTAAAAATCATATTATAATTTTATTTCAAAACGATTTCTCATTATTTCAACTTTATCGTCAGGAACACCGTGCAGATTCTTACTACCGTGTCGGTTTTCTACAATCAAAGATACAACTTTGTAGTTATATTTCTCTGCTAATTGGAAATAACTTTCCATTTCCCACTCTTGTGTAAATGTATTGGAAACCGCAATTTCGGGATAATATTGCTCATTGACTTGGTGGTCTTTCATTCTTGTTTCCACTTCGTTTCTACACCATTCGTGAGCTTGTTTTAATTTTGTAGGGTCAAAATTATAATTTCCTTCCTTATCGTAAAAAAACTTATCCGCTTCACAAACCGCATATTCGTTCCAAATATGAGTTGCTAATGAACTTTTGCCAGAACCAGGAAGACCCCTAACTAAAAATAATATTCCGCTCATTTTTTATTTTATATTCTTCAAATTTAAGTAAAATGATAATCCGATTATGATAAGTCCTATTCCCCCTAATCCAGGTGAATCATCAATCTCACCAATTACCAAACACAATCCACCGAGTGTGGGACATAAAGTTAATATAAAACTTTTAATTATTCTTTTCATATTTTACCAATTTTCTACTTCAGTTAAATCTAAAATTGCCCCTTTTGCCAAATCTGACTCCACAGTCACAACTTCACCAATTCCCGTTGGTCGGAAACTAAAAGTGAAGGAACCGTATTCACCATAAACGATTTTAATCGCATCTTGCCATTCTTTCAATTTAGACATTTGAGTTTCAGTCAGTTCAAATTTCATTTGTATTGTATTCTATTTCTGTTATTATTGTTTTATCTGAAGGATATACTGCAACTATCTCTCCGTTGTGATAGAATTTTATCGTATTTGGTTGACTTTCAAACCAATCGGCATTTAATTGTCTAGTTGGCCATTGAGACCCTAAAACTTCTAAGTGGTATCTGTTCATTATTTTGAGTTTAATAATCTTTCGACATGGTGGTCTTCAGGCATTTCTGACAGTTTTTCTCTATGTCTCAACATAGGTACTACCTCTCTTAATAAGTTATATGGTCTGAATTCAGGATGACCGTCCATACCAACATCCATTCTTTGACCTCTACCAAATCTCATATGTGTTGGTAAATGACAGTGACCATGTAGATGCATGACACCTTTATTCAATCCGTCCCAAGAACTTATAGGATAGTGCATCAACCTGAACTTGAATTGTCCATACTCTAAAGTATCATAATGTGATACATTGAGGAAAAGGTCTCGTATGCCGTCTCTATTGTTCTCCATGTGGTGGTCGTGGTTTCCCAATACCAAGTATATGTTTTTGCATATTAACCTATCATAAAATTCACGTATTTTTTCAAACCCGCCAAAAGACCAATCTCCGAGGTGTATAAGAGCGTCTGACTGACCAACAACATTATTTATATTATTGACTATTGTAGAATTCATTTGTTCCAAAGACGCAAAATCTCTTGTCTGTGATATAGGAACTTTACCTTCTTGTGTTCTCCACTCAGTTGTTGCTCTACATATATTTTTATGATTGTAGTGTGTATCGGAAGTTATCCAAACGTTTGTGTCTGTGTATATCTTTATCATGAAGCAAAGATAAAAAATTATTTAATTGTAACCAAAAAAACTGCGTTCTGTTCTCCAGCATGAAGACCTAAAATATTGAAATCATAATACTCTTGTGACTCCTCAAAAGTCATTCCATCTCTAACCTGTAAAATCTCTAAAATTTTGTCTTTGGAATATAAAATTCTTGGAGAGTTACCAAACTCCTCCACTATACCGACAATTGCATCTTCTAAACCTGTCAACATTACTGCACCTTCACAGTAAGATTCTATATCGTAATCGTTTATTATCATAAAAATAAAAAAAAAACAAGTGAGACCAAAAAAAAGATAAGTAAATTACCAAGATACTATCGAGAAATTGAATTTCACTTGTTCTATCAAAAGTTAGTTGTTTTATTCGGATAGGTCAATATTTATAAAGAAACATTTAATATGAAAACATGGGGACTAGGGTTGATGTCTAATGAAGAAAAAAATAGTATATTAGACCAACACAAAAAATTATATGATGGTTATAGAACCATGCAACCAAAAGTATCAAACACACAACCACTTTACATTCAGGATTTTGCGAACGATAAGGGTGGTATTACCGTAAACAACAGATTTGAAGTCAAACCTTATATGAACGTAGGAATTAATGAACAAGTATCTAAAGAATCTATGTGTTCTGAATGTGGTGGTATGATGTATGAAGGTGAATGTTCTGAGTGCGGATATAAGGGTGAAATGGGAGAAGAAATGCAACAAGTGAAAGACTTAAAAAACTTTGAAGATTTGAATAAAGAAAATAATTTTGACTATACAGAAGAGGAAATGTCTGAAGACGATGCGATTGATGCAGATGCTTTACAAAACTTGACAGGTCAAGAAGCACCCCATATGGCAGATGACATGGCTCCTGACGGAATGGATGACGATAGTGATAACGACAGAAAAATGATGGCTGATGGTGAAATGGGCGAAACTCATCAAGGAAACCCTTATGACAACGAACAGGATGCATATAATTTTGTATCTCGTGGACCAATGCAAGAGGACGAGTTTGAAGAGATGACTTCTGCTTGGAATGATGATTTGGAAGAAATTACTGATGAGGTCGAAGAAGATTATTTGGAAGAGGACTACTTGGAAGAAGAAGATGATGTAGAAGAAGAAGTTGAAGAATCCCACGGAGATGATTTGGGTGGTTTGGATGAAGACATAAGAGAATCAGTCGTCAAACAAAAAAACAAGATAAACGAGATGTTCATGAGAATGAAAAGATTTTAGAAAAAACCCCTCCAAAAGAGGGGTTTTTCAGTAATATCAAGATATTTCTTTAATAAATGAAAAGCTATGGAGATAAAGGAAATTGTTACTTATTACGTTAATAAGGACACAAATATTTTGGAGGTTACTTTCAGAACAATTGACGATAGTGAAGACGAGGTTAGGGTTGATAACTTGGACTACGACTTGATAGAAGAATATGGGTATAACTTAGAGATGGAATCATTTGATTTTTTTGGGGCAGATGATTCTGACGATTACGAATATAACTATGAAGATGATATTGAGCTAGATGAACGTGATTTGGCTTCGTTCCTGAACGAGTACTACACAATTAATCCGTCGAAGGCGCCTAAATCACAAATATACTAGTATTTATATCTATGGAACTCAATATTGATAATCTAATTTATTTCTTTCAAAAGAATACGAGAACCTCTTCAGAAAAACCTGAAGAAATGGGAGAACAAGATGCGCCTGAAACACCTTCAAGTGGTGGAGGTTCTGCACCATCATCCAGTGTTCCAAAATGGGCTGACTTATATGCTTTGAAAAGAGGTAAAGCAAATATGTTGGGTAAGTCAGGTGAGAAATGGAATACAGGATTAAACAGGGGTCTTGCTAATCAAATCTGGTAATATTTATTACTAAAGTTTATGCAACAACGTAACAAAATACTTTATCTATTAAACTTCGATAGACAAAAAACTCTGAGAGAAAATCGTCATGGTTTTGTTATGGAACAAAAATGGTATGAAAAACCTGGATTTGAAAAATATGCACCAACAGATTACGAGAAAAGAGAATTAGAGAAAATTGAAAAATTTGATATTGATGCTCACAATTTTTTGGATTTAGCGGCTTTAGTAACTTTATTCATACCTTTAGTTGGACCGGCTGTTTCTACAGGATTGGAATTGACAAACGCATATCTATACCTCCGAGAAGGTAAAAATAAATCGGCAGGATTAGCATTAGCATTTGCAATTATTCCTCAAGTAATTTCAGCAAAAATACCGATAGTAGGTAAGTACGGAATAAAATATTTTGAAAAAATACTCGAGAAATCAACCAAGGGGGTTGGTGTAATTACAAAGACAGAAAGAGAGGCTTGGGACCAATTAATGAAACATCAAAAATGGATAAAATCAGAAGCCACTAAGAAAATATTATCAGAATCTTTCAAACATGTCCTTAAGAAGTTTAGGTTTGTGGATATCGTTAGATTGATGTGGTTATTGAAAAAAAGGTTTAGAGCTTTATATGCTCTTTCTAAGTTTGTAATTGTTGTTGGTGGAATAAGTTACGGATGGGATAAATTAGCAGAAATTTTTGGTATTGTTGACGGTGAGGTAAAAAATCCCAAATTAGTTAAAAGTATCAACCAAGAATACAATAAAAATAAAAACCAATACAAAGATTCGATACAAAAAGATTTTAATACGATTGGGGAAAATTTAACAATGGAAGATAGTTTAGAATTGGTTAACTTAATCAAAAACAATTCTATAAAAATCCAAATTGATGATACATCAGAAATTAATTAATATGAAAAAAAATTTGACAGAAGAAATACAAACTATAAGAAAAAACATGGGTTTGGTCACCGAATCAATACTCAAATTAAGTAGGAAATTGGCTCAAGACTTATATGAGTATCTTGCTAAAAAATATCATAACAAGTTTAATCCGTATAAAACAGAAACTGAAAGACTAAAAAAATATTTAGATGACCCTAGCACAGCAAGTGCGAATGATATCGAAAATATTGTTGGTACACTAATAGATGCGGATGTAAGGGCTCAAAAAATTATAAGTAATATCATTTACACCGAATGGGAAAAAAACGCAACTAAAACTTTGGAAAATTTTAGAAAAAGAATTTTGGTTGCAAAAAAAAATAATGATATAGATTTATTCAGGGGAGGGGTTTCCAACTTTAACAGAACGGTCGATGAAATCAATAGAAGAATAGATAACGCAACAATTGTAGGTTATAATAACCCAAAAATTATAAATGATATAAAGAATAGATTGAAGGATAAGTTATATAAAATGGCATTTAAGATTTATCACTCTCCTGTGGAACAATATGTAAAGGGGTACCAAGAAGGTAAGTTTGACCAACGTGTCGGACCATGGGTTGCATTCAAATATGCACTTAATAAAAGTTATCAACTTTTAAGGAAAGTGGCTTCTAAGGTGACGAAAGGAAAATTCAAAGTTAAAGATTGGGATGATAACTTTAATGGTATTTACCTCCCTGAACAGCAAAAATTATTAAACCAATGGTTTATCGCAGGTTTACCAGACACACCAGCAATTTATGATTCTTTCAGAAAAAATGGTTTGTTATTTGCAACTGGACGTGCAGTTAGACAACTTTGGAAAAAGTATATAATTGTAACTGCATATGCTTGGCTTGTTGAGTTTCTAAATGAATACAGTTCGGCATTCAGAGACGAAAAAGAATTAACGGATGAGGAAAGAAAAGAAATTGATAAACAAGGGACATTAAAAGATTTGGCAGATATAATAGCTACGGCTTGGAGAACATTAGATTTTGCACCTGCATTAAAATACGTATCTCCTGCATTTTTCACTGGTATGGGTGCAGTAAAGTTGTTTGCTATAGGACAATATGGTGATATGCAAGCTTTAGAAAACAGGATGAAGAAATATTTGTTAAAATCGAAAGAAGGAAATTTTTCTCTTAAGCCGTCTGAAGTGATTGATGATATGATTTGGATGGCAAAACATATACCTGAAATCAGTAAAAATATTTCGCAGGAGTTGGCTGAAACTAGAAGAGAATTACAGGCTCGAGGTGAATTAGCCAGAAATAACCAAAAGGTTAATAGTACAGATAAAGTTGTTACAGCAGATACTAAAAAAACACCCGATACAACACAGACAGTCAAAACACCGGTATCAACAGATACAATGGCATTATATAAAAAATTTTTGAAGGAAAAATACCCGAAAAGAACATTCGACAATCCCGTAAATTTAGGAAATAATATGTTCGAACCATTTCCTAATTCACCATTCACTTATCATAAATTCAATGGACAAACGTTCGTTACAATGGAAAAAAAATAATAAAAATTGAATATGAAACATAAATTATATGAAAATGATGGTTGTCCTAAAGGATATAGAAAAATCGAACTCGATGAGGTAGATAATTACGACCCAAATGACATTAAAAAAGTAGGAGGTATTCACTGTCTCAAAATAAAAGAAAATACTAACAATTCCACAAACAACCAAAAACCAAAACCTAAGACAATACCTGTAATATTAACACCACAAGATATATGGGCAGGAAAAGTTGTTGAACAAGGTATGGAAGGTGATATAGTGAAACTAATTCAAGACCAACTCAAAAAGAAAGAATTTCTTGAAATTACTACAACAACAAGACTATTTGGTACATTGACTAAAAAGGCGGTTGTAAATTTTCAAAATGCAAACGGAATACCTGTTACAGGCAAAGTAGATTCCGTGACATGGAATAAACTTTTCGCCGGTACTAATTATGAAGAAAAGAAACCAATAGATACAAAACCACAAACTCAACCCATCATTTCCCAACCAAAAGAACCTGAAAAAGTGGGTATAGGTAAACTAGCCAATACATTAAAATATTTAGATTCAACAAAAAAGAGCCAAGAACCTAAGGTAAAAATATTACGTGTTTTGGGAGGTTTGAATGAGCAAGTGAACGACTCAAAAACTGACGACGAAAAGAAAAAAATGTTGATTAATTTTTCAACAATCAAGGACGAAAATGGTAGAACCTGTTTGGATAAGGCTATTACTAATAATGAACTTAGTTTTCACCCAGAATTAGGAAGAAGGATTTATCTAATTCAAAGGTCGAACGATGGAACAAAATATGTTTCATACGTTTTCAAATCAAAGAACCCTAAAACAGGCGAGGTTGATAATTTTTACGTTGTTAGTGATGGTAATAAGGTTTTCGGATTTTTTGAAAATGATGATGACTTAGAGATAGACTTAGAATGTGAAACTAGTAAAATTCCTGATGAAGTACAAACAATAGTTACAAGTGCTGGATGGACATTTACCGAACCACCACTATCTTCGGAAAAATATACAGAGAAAAAAGATATTAGAGTTGTATTTCCAAGATTGTCAAAATACTTTCCGAATGGGAAATCCATATGGTACACAGGAGGAGAAACACTTTCATCTGAAGAAATAAAAACCACAAACGAGTTAGTCGCCGGAATTAAAAATTTGACAGAGATTAATACGAAATTTTGTAAAGATTCAGTTGATATATTGTGGAATGCAAAAGAAGGTTCAAATAGAGGTGTAATATACTTTACAAAGGCAGATGATTTACAAACTGTTAGACAATATGTCAAAAGATGTGCAAAAGAATTGGAAAAGAATGTGTTTGATAGAGTATTAGGTAGTAAAACAAAAGACCACTATAAAGTACTTGTCGGAATGAGACATTACGACTCACCACAATCCAAATTCAATTTAGGAGAAAACAACAACTCATTAGAAAAAACAATTAAGAAGAAACTAATGGAGATGAAAAAAGTCAAATCAGCACTTATCAGTTAAAACTGTGAGTATAAATTAGAAAACAAAAAAGGGGGTGTTCTAAATCTAAGAAGAAGGGTTATTAACCCTTCTTTTTTTGTTGTATAGTATTTATAATAAAAAATATGGCATTACCCGCATCAGGACAAATTACATTAGGTGGTATAAGGTCTGAACTCGAAAATACAGGTACTGCAAACAATTACTCATTAACCAATGCAGGAACAGGAATTACTGGATACGTTCCTATCAACAGGAATTCAACAAGTAAACCTAATTTATCTACACCCCACAACATGTCTGAGTGGTACTCATATAATCACACACAAAATGGAACTTGTTCATCTACCACAACATATACAACACCAACAATTGTTGCAAGTTATCTTTATTATAGGATTAACGTAACTGGAGGAACTGGAAACAAAAGTGAAATAACCATAACAACTGCAGGGGTCCAATCACTTGAAGAAATATATTTAAGAATATATAACACTTACCCTTTCAATAGTTCTGGTGCTCTTACAGGTTCTCCTGTATATACTAATACAATAACCACATCATCTACATACAGCTTTGATTATACTCTTGTTGCTTCATCAGAGGTTTTATATTTTGTAATAAACGGTAATTTAGCATAAACTATGTCAACATTAACATTCAAAGTTGCCTGTGCAAAACCAAAATATACTGTTAACTTGTATGGTTCTCAGGCACCTAACATGGACCCAAATTATGGAAATTATATGGGACTATGGTATCGTATAAATGGTGGTACTTATACATTTTTGGCTAGTATATTGACTGATACATGTGAGTATTTAGGTTCTCTAGTACTTTATGAAAATGACGTGTTAACAGTTTATGTGGACGACGGAGAAGGTAACTTAGGATTTGATGCTGCTTTGTCGTCAACTTGTCCAACAACTAACGGTGGAACTTACTGTGATTTTCCTCAAACCATCACGTCTAACATCGATATCGCGGTTGAAGTCTCTAATACTCCAGGATTTCCATACAATACACCTATTTTTTGTGGTGTATAGGTTGAATCACTTCTTTTTTGTTTTGACAATTTCATCTATGATACCATAAGCGAGAGCCTCTTCTGAACTTAACCACAAATCTCTAGATGCATCTTCCATGACTTGTTCTCTTGTTTTGCCACAATATTCACCCAACAAATCGAACAATACATTGTTGATTTTTTCCCATTCTATGAAACTAATTTTAGCATCTTGAATGTTACCCACGGCACCACCTGAACTCTGATGTAACATAGTCCTTGAAAATCTTAATGAACTACGTTTACCTTTGGTTCCTGCTCCGAGTAATACTGAACCCATAGAAGCGGCCATACCTGTATTAACAGTACGAATATCACAACCTATGTAGTTCATTACGTCAACCATAGATAGACCTGATTTAACAGAACCACCAGGACTATCAATATGCATGGTAATATCAGTTTTATCCGTTGAATCTAAGAACATAAGTTGGGCTTGAACGACCGTAGACATTCTATCGTCAACACCACCGGCAACCCAAAGGAGTCGGTCTCTCATCAAGCGAGAGAAAATGTCCATTTGTGTGACCCTCATTTCCCTTTCCTCCAAAATATAAGGTGTCATAGAGTCTTCGATATGATTGCCAACATAATGCAAGTCCATCGAGTTTTTACCCAAATGTTTTACATAATAATTCTTGAAGTCTTGTCCTACCGTCATATTCTTTTTTTTACAAAATTAATAGAAATATTTTTATCCGACAAATGTTTTTTGGAATTCGTCCCAAACATTTTGAAGTGTGTAGTTATCGTTCATAATTGTTGGAACAAATGGTTTGTGTTTCATTTTCATTTTTGCTTCATCAGGTGTTCTACTTCCCTTCTTCAAGTTACACTTGAAACAAGATGTTACCAAGTTTTCCCAAGTATTCATTCCACCTTTTGATTTTGGTATTACATGGTCTAAAGTCAATGACTTTTTTGAACCACAATAAACACACTCATATCCATCCCTTTTATATATTCTTGTTCTGTTTGCCCTATATGTTCTCTTATGAAAGTTTATATAATTTAACAAACGTATTATAAGGGGTCTAACGAACGATTTAACACCACTTATCAAATCTTTTATATCTGACTTAACAATTTCAGCTTTTCCCTTGTAAACAAGGTTAAATCCCCTCTGAATGGTTGTTACATTCAAAGGTGAGTAGTCGAAGTTCAATACGAGTACTTGTTCCATTTTGGAATAATTTTGGCAAATATATGGTTTATTGTTAAATAAAAAAAGGGGTTAGAAACCTCCAACCCCTTTTTATTGTATCATTTTTAGCAATAGTTTATGGTTCGAGATTTCCAACGTCTCATATTAACCGAGTTCTCATAAATTGTATTCATATCCAAAAGACTAATTTTCATTATTTTCCTGATACCCTAAGTTTATTCATCAATGCGTTATATGTCTTGATTCCGAATGTTCCGTATATGTTATTCTTTGGAACTACATTCAAATCTTTCTGTAACTGAACAACCGCGTTATATGTTGCATCACCAAAAATGGAATCATCTTGACCTGGTTTCAGGTATTTTGAATCTATCAATAATGTCTGAAGTTCTTTAACAACAGGACCTCTCATATTTTTGAATATATATCCTTTACCCAATTTTACATCATCCATAGTTGATGCTCTTTGCATTATAGTTGGTGCTGAAAAATCTTTTTTTGGTTCCGTATCTATTTTTACTTCGTTATTTGCTTCACACCACCACTTACCACGTTTGGTTCTTTCATCATGTGTTTGGAGATAAGTGTCATCATAAATTGGTTTAGGTTGGTAAGTATACGTACCATTACTTTCAAACGAGATAGTATCCCCATTCGATAATTTCAGACTCGCAAATCCACCTGTTGGTTTCAATGAAGGATATTTTATCTGTAAACATTTGTTTTGATAAAACCATGATTCTCCCGTTTTTATATTTTCCAACTTACCACTAAAATCTATCCCTTGTTTTACACCTCTTGGACTTTTTCCCATGTACTGCTCGAGTATATCCAACTTCTCTTCTTCTGTCAAAATTAATTTCATAAAAATAAATATTCTCGTTTTTTTGTATTTTGAAATTGTTTCTTATCTTTGTGAAACAATTGGACCCGTAGCTCAGACGGTTAGAGCAGGAAACTCATAATTTCAAGGTCGTTGGTTCGAATCCGACCGGGTCCACAAAAATATTTAA
>JACCDW010396230.1_pt1 | contig 27417 bp, 26 predicted proteins | sample 7449781 | NCBI WGS metagenome assembly JACCDW01 (sample SAMN15323449, study PRJNA562643) | freshwater metagenome | isolation source: river surface water | place: USA:Blue River Watershed | collected 2017-08-18
AACAAGATTTACGTGTCATTACAATGGTTGAAGAGGCTGGAAAAGCCATGGTGATTGTTATGAATAAATGGGATTTGGTTGACGAGGATCGTCGCAACCAATTGGATCGCGAAATTGATCGACATCTAGATCAGGTCGAATGGGCACAGCGCGTTAACATCGCGGCTAAGACTGGTTGGCACAGAGATCGTCTGGCTCCAGCATTGAGAACCGCCCTAGATAGCTGGGAGCGACGAGTTCCTACCGCCAAGCTCAACTCATTTTTGGGTGCACTCATCGGCGCAACACCTCCACCTGTTCGTGGCGGAAAGCAACCGAAGGTTTACTACGCAACACAGGCAGGAATTGCGCCTCCGAAGTTTGTGGTCTTTTCAAGTGGCTGGATTGAGGCCTCTTACCGCCGTTTCATTGAGCGTCGCCTTCGCGAAGAGTTTAAATTCCCGGGAACTCCTGTCCAGGTAGCGGTTCGAGTCAAGGAGCGTGACAAGGAATGAGCTCATCAGTGATTAGCGTTGCAAACGCTCTCACCTTCTTACGATTTTTGGGAATCCCACTCTTTATCTACTTAACCTTGTCGCTAGAGGCTGATGGTTGGGCGATAGTTGTTCTAGCCATTGGCGGGGCCACCGATTACTTTGATGGCAAGATCGCGCGGGCCTGGAATCAGACATCTCGTTTTGGCGAGTTAGCCGATCCAGCGATTGATCGCTTGTATATTTTCGCAACGCTGGTTGTCTTCTTGATTCGCGATGTTGTGCCGGTATGGATGATCGCGATCATTATTGGGCGAGATCTGATTTTGGCTGTAATCACGATCATCATGAATCGTCGAGGCTTCCCACCATTTACGGTCACCTACCTTGGCAAAGCGGCAACATTCAACTTGTTGTATGCATTTCCTTTCTTGCTTCTTGCCCAGTCTGATGGCGCATGGGGGAGCATCGCCTTTGTGGCGGGTTGGAGTTTTGCTATCTGGGGTATCGCCCTCTACATTTCGACAGGTATTAGCTACGCACGCGAAGGTATTTCGCAGATGAGAGGGAAAGATGTCATCCATTCCTAATGAGTTGTCATACACCAAGGAGCACGAGTGGGTTTCAGCGCAAGAATTAACTTTCACAATGGGAATTACCGACTATGCCCAAGCTGCTTTGGGCGACATCGTTTATGTACAGCTTCCTAAAGTGGGAGAAGTTGTAACCGCAGGCACGGTGTGCGGCGAAGTTGAATCAACTAAGAGCGTTTCAGAGATCTTTGCACCTGTTTCAGGAACAGTTGTCGCTATCAATGAGTCCCTATCGAATTCGCCAGAAACAATCAACTCCGATCCATATGGTGCAGGATGGTTGGCAAAGATCGAGGTCACTTCGGCTCCTACTGACCTTCTTTCAGCAGCGCAGTACGGCGACATTACGGCTTGACCTTATCTGCCTAACTCTCTAGTGTCACCCTTAAGTTGACGGTGAGGAGGTAGGGCAGTGGCTGCAGAGCAATCTCAGAATGAACTTACTACCACTATTCACTTGGGGCTTCGTGAGGTATCCAATACCTCAGAAAAATATCTAGAAGAGCAGCTCGCCTTACTTTCCCCTGAGGATCGAGCCGTTGTCGCCGAGATACAAAACTCTGGCGGCCAAAAGGCGATGATTCTTATCGCCCGTGGCGCTAATAAAGGCTCCCGTTTCTTGATTACTTCTGAGGGCGTAGTTGTCGGACGATCAGCATCAAGTTCAGTATTTCTCGATGATGTAACTGTCTCACGTACACATGCAACGATCACAAAGCAGGGCGGTAACTTTGTATTAAAGGATGAAGGTTCTCTCAATGGCACCTACATCAACAATATTTCTGTCACAGAGCATGTACTTGTATCTGGTGATGAGTTTCAAGTAGGAAAATTTCATTTGCTTTTTGTCAGTTCCAACTAGGGGAGAAGTCATGGCAGTTCCAGCACGCGCGTATTTGAGCATCGGTGAAGTCCTTAACCGTTTGCGTGGAGATTTTGCAGACATAACAATTTCAAAGATTCGCTTTCTTGAATCTGAGGGATTGATTGAGCCGCAACGAACACCATCGGGTTACCGCAAATTCACTAGTTCAGATTTGGAACGACTGCGCTACGTACTGCTGGCTCAGCGAGACCAATATCTTCCGCTGAAGGTCATCAAGGAAAATCTTGATGCGATCGATCGCGGCTTGCAACCAGCAGCTGTTGGTGGAGTGCCTGCACCACGTCCAAATATTGGATTAGCGACAATCGATGGCGAGATGGCACCAAGTGCTTTTGGTGAAGTCAGCGAGATGCGTCTTTCTCGCGAAGAGCTTTTGAAGAACAGCGGCCTTGCCGAAGATCAATTGGTGGAGCTCGAGGGGTATGGCTTAATCGCAGCTCGAGGTCGCCATTACGATGGCGATGCTTTGGCGATCGCAAAGGCGGTCACCGAGATGGGGGGCTTTGGAATTGAAGCTCGCCATCTTCGATCCTTTAAATCAGCTGCAGATCGCGAGATCGGGTTGATTGAACAGGTAATCACACCTCTAACCCGTCAGAAGAGCGCAGAATCAAAGGCACGTGCCGAAGAGGTTCAAAAGGAGATCGCATCTCTGTCGATTCGTTTACATGCCGCACTTGTTCGTGGTGGCCTGAACCGTCTCCGATAAATCATGTTGATACCAATGGAGGTAATCGGCGTGCGCGTCGAGATGCCCTCCAATCAACCCATTGTTCTTCTCAAAGAGATTGACGGGACCCGTTTTCTTCCACTATGGGTTGGCGCTGTTGAAGCCACAGCGATCGCTTTTGCTCAACAAGGGGTGGAGCCTCCGCGTCCATTAACCCATGATTTGATGAAAAGCCTGGTGGAACTCTTTGATGCAACCTTGATAGCTGTTCATCTGACTGAGTTAAAGGATGGAGTTTTCTACTCCACGCTGAATCTCCGCGATAGCTCGGGGGAGCCGTTGTCTCTCTCAGCCAGACCATCAGATGCGATCGCCTTGGCGGTAAGAACCCACAGCAATATCTTGGCTACTGAAGAGATACTCAATGAGGTTGGGGTCGAGATTCCTCACGGTGAAGGAGATAACCAGGAGGTTGAGAAGTTTCGTGAGTTTTTGGATCAGATCAATCCCGAGGATTTTGCGGGGTAGAGGGGGAAACCCTCAACCTCTAGTAGAGGTTTTAATCGTGTCGGTCATTGTGCACCCCTTCTCGTAGCCGTACATTTATCGCACTCCCCAAGAGAAACGAGCATTCCCCGTGTCCCCAGAAGAGATGGAAATCGGCTACAGAGGCGCTACAGCCTGCTCTGCCGCTGGAATTAGCTATCGTCAATTAGATTATTGGGCACGAACCGGTTTAGTTGAGCCAAGTATTAGAACCGCAAGTGGTTCTGGAACTCAACGTCTTTATGGTTTTCGCGACATCTTGGTTTTAAAGATCGTTAAGCGCTTATTGGATGCGGGAGTATCGCTGCAAAATATTCGTACCGCGGTGGATCACCTACGCAGTAGGGGAGTTACAGAGTTAGAACGCATCACCTTGATGAGTGATGGTGCATCGATTTATGAATGCGCAAGCCCGGATGAAATCATCGACTTATTGCAAGGAGGCCAAGGAGTCTTCGGCATCGCAGTAGGCAAGGTGTGGCATGAGGTTGAAGGATCTCTATCTGTACTTCAGGGTGAAGTAAATGGACAACCAGTAGGTGGCGAAGGTAACGATGAACTTTCGCTACGTCGCAAGTTTAAAGGCGCGTAATTACACCCTTGTAAGTATCATGTGTGCCTTGTAGTAGTTGCTACTAACTATCGACAGGGGTCGTTTTGTCTCGTTCATTTGAGGATCGCCATATTGGACCAACCTCAGTGGATGAAGCAGCAATGCTTAAACACCTTGGGTATTCAGAGCTAGCCACCTTCATCGCCGATGTTGTCCCATCAAATATTGCGATCAACGGTGTTATCGAAAAGGCCTTGGATTCTGGCAAGAGCGAGGTTGAAGTTATTGCCGAGCTTAGTTCAATTGCATCCGAGAATAAGGTTTATCGCTCACTGATCGGAACTGGTTATTACGGAACAATCGTGCCGCCAGTTGTAAAGCGAAATGTTCTAGAAAATCCTTCGTGGTACACCGCTTACACGCCTTATCAACCGGAAATTTCACAAGGTCGCTTAGAAGCGCTATTTGCTTTTCAAACGATGATTTGTGAGTTAACCGGTTTAGATATTTCCAACGCATCTATGCTCGATGAAGGAACTGCGGCCGCAGAAGCTATGACCTTGGCCCGTAGAGCATCAAAGTTAAGTGATGACGCAGTCTTCTTGATTGAAGAACATGTTCATCCACAAACTAAAGCTGTTGTAATTACTCGCGCAAAGCCCCTAGGTATCAAGGTTGTCGAAATTGATTCAGGCCATGTAGCGCGAGATGGTTACGATGGAGAATTTTTTGGTGCGTTGCTTCAGTATCCAGATACGACTGGAACTGTCATTGATTACACAACATTTGCAGAGTACGCGCATTCACGCGATGCTCTGGTAATCGCTGCAACGGATCTTCTGGCCTTAACATTGTTGAAAGCTCCAGGGGAGTGGGGTGCCGATATTGCGGTGGGCACTGCGCAACGTTTCGGTGTTCCAATGGGATTTGGTGGACCTCATGCTGGTTTCTTGGCGGTACGCAACGGACTTGAACGCTCTATGCCAGGTCGTCTCGTGGGGCAAAGCATTGATGCAACAGGTAAACCCGCTTTCCGTTTAGCGCTGCAAACTCGCGAACAACACATTCGCCGCGACAAGGCGACATCAAATATTTGCACTGCACAAGTTCTGCTCGCCAACATGAGCGCTTTCTACGCGATGTGGCATGGACCAGCTGGTCTTCGAGATATCGCGGAGCGAGTTCATAACTTTGCAGCACGTCTGCACGCCGCAACGGGAAACCGTGAGGATGTTGTCTTCGATACCGTTCACATCGTTGTTAAGGACGCCGAAGTTATTCATAAGAAAGCTGCCGCATTTGGAATTAACTTTGCTCGCGTTAGTGATACCGAAATCCGTGTGGCTTTTGATGAAGAGACAACTGAAGAGCTGTTCCAACAGGTTCTGGAGATTCTTGGCCTAGCGGATACGACAGGGGAGAAGATTCCTGCTCAATTTTCCAGAACCAGTAAGTACTTAACTCACCCTGTATTTAATACCAACCATAGCGAGACCGGAATGATGCGCTATCTGCGCAACCTCGCTGACAAGGATTTGGCGTTGGATCGAACAATGATTCCGCTGGGTTCTTGCACCATGAAGCTCAATTCGGTTACAGAGATGGAAGCGGTCACATGGCCTGAGTTCTCATCCCTTCACCCATTTGCCCCTGCCGATCAAACAGTTGGATCACGAAAATTGATCCAACAACTTTCAGATTGGTTAGTAGCGATCACTGGATATGACGCAGTTTCCTTACAACCAAACGCCGGCAGCCAGGGGGAGTTTGCGGGATTGTTAGCTATCCGCAATTACCACGATTCACGCGGTGATCATTCTCGCAACATTTGTCTAATCCCTTCAAGTGCCCATGGAACAAATGCAGCTTCAGCTGTCATGGCAGGCATGAAGGTTGTTGTGATCGATTGTGATGACAATGGAAATGTTTCTGTTGATGACATCAAGGCCAAGATCGCAGACCATGGCAATGCGTTAGCCGCATTAATGATTACCTACCCATCAACGCATGGAGTTTTTGAGACCGCGGTTTCAGAAATCTGCGAATTAATTCATAACGCTGGCGGCCAGGTTTATGTTGATGGCGCTAATTTGAATGCATTGGTCGGAGTTTCACAGCCAGGCAAATTTGGTGCAGATGTTTCGCACCTCAATCTTCATAAGACATTTGCGATTCCTCATGGCGGAGGAGGACCCGGTGTAGGTCCGGTTATCGCTCGTGCACATTTAGCACCGTTTTTGCCCAACCATCCGATGGATGTAAACGCGGGCCCATCAACGGGACCTGGTCCGATCTCAGCTGCACCATTTGGCTCGGCCAGTATTTTGCCGATCTCATGGGCGTATATTCGTTTGTTGGGGGGAGCAGGGTTAACTCATTCAACTCAGGTCGCAATCTTGTCTGCCAACTACATCGCGGCGCGACTTCAGGATTCATATCCAGTTCTCTACACGGGCAGCAATGGTCGTGTGGCTCACGAGTGCATCCTGGATATTCGTGGAATCACAAAGGATTCAGCGGTCACAGTTGATGACATCGCAAAGCGTTTAATGGATTATGGTTTCCACGCACCAACGATGTCTTTCCCAGTTGCTGGAACATTGATGATTGAGCCAACTGAATCAGAAGATATCTCGGAAATTCATCGATTCATTGATGCCATGGTTGCCATCAGAGCTGAGATCCAAGAGATCATTGATGGAAAGATCGCCGTGGAGGCCTCAGCCTTGCGCCATGCGCCTCATACAGCCCTTTCTGTGGTCTCAAGTGATTGGGATCGTGGTTACAGCCGTGAAAAGGGTGGGTATCCAGTTGTTCTTGATGGCTTGGTTGCCGGCGAATCAATCGGTTCGCGGATGAAGTACTGGCCACCGGTGTCACGCATTGATGGTGCACATGGTGATCGCAATCTGGTCTGTGCCTGCACACCATTGGATGATTATCGATAGGAGAGGTTATGCGGGCCGAAGCCTCTCTGATCCCTTTCTTACTTTACATAATGTAACTTATCGGCGTTATACATACGCTCGACGGGCTATCAGGAACAATCCCACCAATACGCCTATCAGCGCCCAGTCTCCAGCCTTATCTCGAGGTGTTTGCCCCTCAATAAGGCCCATCTCGGCGCGAATACTGTCAGCTGTTGCCATAGATGTTTGTTCAATTACTGTGCCAGAAAAGTCGATAATCGCCGAGTAACCAGTTGTCGAAACTGAGGCGATATTTCGACCATGTTCAATAGCTCGAACTCTGGTTATCGACAATTGCTGTGCGCTTTCTGCAGACATTCCGAAGGTTGCGCTATTGGTTTGCACCGCCACAATGTTGGAATCAATGGCGGCTTGATGCAGAAGATCATCATTGATGAGCTCATAACAGATCACCGGCGCGACCTCAATAGCGCCAATCGAAAAGGTTTTCCCTGTATCGCCTGGTGAAAAGTCTTCAACATCATCCACTAAGGGCGAAACAATTCTGGCCAAAGATCGCAAGGGAATGTACTCACCAAAGGGAGTCAGATGTTGTTTTATGTAAGTTTCTGGCATTTCTCCACCCCATAAAATAGAGGTATTGAGCGACTTGTTCCCCTTACCGAGGATCGCCCCGATGATTAAGGGATGCTGTATCGAATCAAGTGCCTTCTTTACATCGGCATTGAGGAATGGATCAACATCAACCGAGTTTTCAGGCCACAAAATGAAATCGACATTAGGATCCTTTGCAATTTCTACCTGAGTTCTTTCTAAGTGATTATTGAAAACTGCTTTAGCTCTAGAGTTAAAGTCCAACCCCATTTCTGGAACATTCCCTTGAATCATTAAAACGGATGCATTGCCAACTGTCGACAAATTAATTGGAATCAACAGAAAAAGAAATGGTAAGAAGGAAATGAGTGAAAATCGCTTTTGAGAACCAAAAAATATTATTAAGGCGATTATTAGCGTTAACGCAGAAAGTGCTGATGCTCCACCGATCGCTGCAATCTTTGAATACGGGGAGTCTGCTTGGGTGTAAGCGATGCGAACCCAACCAAATCCGCCAAATGGAAATCGATTACGAAGTTCTTCCAAAAGTATGTAAAGCAAGGGATAGGAGGTTATTCCCCACTTAGAAACAAGTGCTAATGGCACATAGAAAATCGACATACCTAAAGCGAGGATGATCCATGGAATCGAACCAACGAAGGTACTGCTCCAATGCAAAACAATCAGATTGAGAGATAGTGCAAATACGAATGAAGACAATGCTTTTCGCTGCGAGATTGATAGTGCATACATGTGAGCAGCAATAGCAATGGGTGCCACCCACCACTTCCCCACTGGTTCAAAGGCTGCAGAAAGGAGAACACCGGATACTGCCGAAAGAAGAAGCGCTACCAACCTAACGCACTGATCAAACGATCAACGCTCGCACCTAGGGCGTAACGCTCCTTGAATTGGTAGATAGCAGAAAGATCCTGAGGTGCTTGTGGCAATTTCAGATCCACCTTTGGAAGTGGTGCATCTCGTGCCACGCGAACCAACTTAGGTGCAATTTTCAAGTAATCCGCCCCAGCAATGATCTTTTTTGCAAGTGCTGGTGGCAAAGTCTCGTGAGCTTCTAATGCTGCCGCTAAAGCATCTTCCACAGTTGCGAAATTATTAGCAATAACTGCAGCTCCCTTTTCACCAATACCTTTTACACCTGGCAAACCATCAGAAGGATCTCCACGAAACATGGCAAAAAGATCGTAGCGATCTCCTGGGATTGCGTATTTATCTGCAACATATTTAATATCTACTAAATCATGTTGCGATATGCCTTTTGCGAGGTAGACGACTTTGATGTCTCTTTTGTCATCTACCATTTGAAATAGATCACGATCACCCGTGACTATTCGTATAGGACCTTTTTCAATCTCTGCGTAAGTCGCCATAACATCATCGGCTTCATAATCATCTACTCCGACAACTGGAATTCCAAAAAGATCGAGCAGATCGAGCAGAATCGGAATCTGAGGAGTGAGAGTTTCAGGCTCCTCTTCTTCATCTCCTTCCTCTTCAAGGCGGTTTGCTTTGTATTCGGGGAAAATATCAACACGCCAACTTGGTCGCCAATCCCCATCCAAGCAGGCAACTAAACGATCTGGCTTGTAAACATTCATCAAACGAGCCGTCATATCGATGTAGCCGCGAATCGCATTGACCGATGTTCCATCTGGAGCAAGAAGCGTGTCAGGCATTCCGTAGTAAGCGCGATACCAAAGAGATGCGCTATCCAAAAGCATTAAAGTCATACATCCCCCATCAAGTAAGCCACTACTCCCCTGTCGATACGCTTAACCGCATCCTTACAGACTGGACGAAGTTTTTCACTCGCTCCGCCAATCTGATTAAGTAGATCCACCAATTGCTTAGTTGACCGCACAAAGTCCCCTACCGACATGTCGCTACCTTTGAGAACGCTATTGAGCGAGTTCCCGCTTGCCCACTTATAGGCAATGAAGCAGAAACCAGCGTCTGGTTCACGCTGAGTTTTCACACCGAAATCATTTTCAATCTTCTCAAGCGCCGCCCATAAGGAAATGATTTCCGTCAAGGTCGAGGTGACTTTTTGGCTAGGAAGTTTGGGGGCCAGATTCTCTTGGGATCGGGATTCAAAGATCATGCAGGAAACAACGGATAAGAGCTCCGTTGCGTTGAGGTCATCCAATAAACCTCTACGAATAGATTCAGTAAGTAATAGATCAGATTCGGCATAAATCTTTGTAAGAATCTTTCCTTGAACCGTTGGCTTTTCTCCATCAATGTATTGCAGATGGTCCAGAACCTGACAAATCTGATCAAAGGTTTTTGCAATTACATGTGTGCGGTTTTCGACACGAGTGGTTAAGCCATCATTTTCACGGCCTAAGCGACCAGCACGTTCAGCCAAACGTGCATGATCTTCACGTTCGGCACAACCATGACATGAATGTGACTTCATGCTCTTGCGAAGGTCTGAAAGTTCTCCTTCTAGATGAGTTCTTTGCCTATTGTCAAAAGTTTTTCGTTGGTCCCGTCGACTGAGCAGAACTTCGACCTCTTTGATGGAACGTCTCAGACGTGCATATTCGGAAAAATCCCCAAGATGACACTTGGCATCCCGCATGAGTTCTTGAATGAGTGTCTCATTTTTTCTAATTTGACGAGTCAATCCAACAACAGCTCTATCGGCTTGGAATTGCGCGAAGGAGGATTCAAGTGAACGTCTTGCAGTTTCTCGACCAAAGCGCGAGATTAAGTTGATCGCCATGTTGTAGGTAGGTGAAAATGAGGATCGCAATGGGTATGTACGAGTTGATGCCAGGCCTGCTGCCGAGGCCGAATCAACGGTTGGTGACCATTGAATAACCGCATTGCCTTCAATATCGATTCCACGTCGACCGGCTCGTCCAGTTAATTGGGTGTACTCCCCCGGTGTTATGGGAACGTGAGCTTCACCGTTGTATTTGATCAACTTTTCTAAGACCACGGTGCGCGCTGGCATGTTAATTCCGAGGGCTAATGTTTCGGTTGCAAATACCGCTTTCACTAACCCCCGCTGGAAAAGATCCTCAACCGCTCCCTTAAAACTTGGAAGCAAACCAGCATGGTGGGCAGCGATACCTCTTTCTAGTGCAGTCAGCCATTCTTCGAAACCCAGTACCTCTAAATCTTCTTCGGCAATATTTTGTGTGTAGCGAAGCGCTGTTTGGCGAATCTCTACCCGTTCTTCGGGCGAAGTGAGACGAAGTCCAGCGTGGAGACATTGCTTGACCGCTGCATCGCATCCAACTCGCGAGAAAATAAAGGTAATCGCAGGAAGAAGATTTTCTCGCTGAAGTTTTTCGATGATTTCAGCTCGACTCATTCGATCCGAAGGCTCGGTAAACCTACCTCTTCGATTCCGTCCCAATGCCGATCGTCGAATTGCTTCTCTTTCTCGTTGCAGAATTTCAGGGTTGATCTTCCCCGGTTGCTCAAAGAGATCCATGAGTCGGTTACCGATTAAGACATGTTGATACAAAGGAATAGGTCGAATTTCGCTGACTATGACTTCTGTCTCGCCTCGCACTTCACCCAGCCATTCACCAAACTCCTCTGCGTTGGAGACGGTCGCAGATAGCGAAATTACCTGCACACTTTCCATGAGGTGAATGAGAACCTCTTCCCAAACTGCGCCACGGAACTTGTCAGCCAAATAATGAACTTCATCCATGACAACGCAACCAAGGTTGGTCAATGTAGTTGATCCTGCGTACAACATATTTCGCAGGACTTCGGTAGTCATAACCAGTATGTCTGCTTCGCCATTAATGCTGGTATCTCCGGTAAGCAATCCGACGCGATCTTCACCAAATTTAGCGACGAACTCTGAGTATTTTTGATTTGAAAGCGCTTTAATCGGAGTCGTATAAAAACATTTCTTACCCGCTTGTAATGCGAAATATGCTGCAAATTCTCCAACTACTGTTTTACCGGCACCTGTAGGCGCAGCCACTAGAACACCTTTTCCATCCTCAACGGCGTGACAAGCGGTGATCTGGAACGGATCAAATTCAAAATCAAAGGTCAAGAGAAATTCAGTTGTGACTGGATGCTGTCCCCGTAGCTTCGCCGCGGCATAACGTTCCGCTGGCGTTGTCATGCTACCCAGCTCTTTATCGCCCCTTGAATACACTCAGCTGACACTGGAAGTTGTCCAATGCGCTCACCATCGGCATATGCAACCGCCTTTGATTCGATCTTCACTGTTCGACTGCGAACGATTTCTACCGCAGGGTGTGAGATATGAGTTCCTGCGAAGACTCTCGGAAATACCTTCAGAAACTCTAACTTTGAGATTGGATGCAAAACCATTACATCAAAGAGGCCATCCACAATATTTGCATTGGGGCAAACCAGCATTCCCCCACCATAAGAGCGTCCATTAGAAACCGCGATGAGCATCGCCTCGGTTGAAACGACCCGATCATCTAGGGTTATCTCGTAATGACGGGGCTTGAAGCGCGGAAGTTCAATGGCGATCGCCGCGTTGTATTTCATGGGACCTTTTGGCCAATTAAGCGTGTTGGCTTTCTCATTGACAACGGAATCAAAGCCTGTTGAAAGGATCGCTCCAAACCATTCGCCATCTACTAATCCAAGATCTATATCGGTTGGTTCAGTGGTAGTAATCGCTGTTAATTGGCGATCGAGATCCTCAAGATCCCACCCTAGAGTTCGCACAAAGTCATTACCTGTTCCAGCTGGAACAATCGCAAATGGAATTTGAGCAGGAACGACTTTCTGTAAAATGATGTGGAGTAACCCATCTCCACCAACGGCGATAACTCCCGCGCAGTCTGGATTCTTTTGAAGAAATGAACTCAAATGATCGGTGAGGGCAATTGATGAGTTCCCGGTAACGATTGTGTACGGGATTTTTCGTTGCGAAAGCCAGCCTGCAACATATCTGCCAACTGAGGTGCCTTTACCCTGCCCGGAGACAGGATTGATTACTAAAGCCCACATGGGATGACCATATCGGCTATTCCTTAATTGAGGTTGGTGCTTCAATCGACATACTGGCGGTTTCGACCATTTCCAGTTTTTTATCCCGGCGTTTATCTACAAAAACAGCGATTATTCCAGCCATAAAGTAAAAAAGAATGAGTGGAGCAGAGAGCAGAACCATGCTCAGAGGATCGGCGGTTGGCGACAATGCAGCGACAAAGAAGAAGATCGTAAATATCCATATACGCCAAGGCCTCAGGATTGTCTTACCGCGGAGAAAACCAATGAGATTGAAGGTTAAAAGAAAAATTGGCAATTCAAAAGCCAATCCAACAAAGAGAATTAAACGAAGCACGAAATCCAAGTAATCATCAAATCTCACAAGGTTACTTATTGCATTTGGTGTAAAGCCAAAGAGAGCTTTGATTGCAACGGGCAGAATGAGGTAACCCAATGTCGCACCCATCGCGAAGAAAGGTGTTGCAGATGCAACGAAGAGAATGCTTGTTCTCTTCTCTTTCCGGTGCAGAGCTGGAGCAATAAATGCCCATAGTTGGTAGAGCCAGAAAGGCGCGGAGACGATTACGCCGGTCAGTAAAGCAACTTTAATTTGTAGATCAAGTGGACCCAATACACCGCTGATGTATAACGCGCCGCAACTGGCCGCACCAGATTCTTGTGCAGCCTTAAGGTCGCAGACAGGTTTTGCCAGGGTCGAGATAATTGGGTTGTAGAAGTACCACCCGCCACCAAAAGCTAAGAGAACCGCGATCGCAGATCGAAGGACTCTTTGGCGTAACTCTCGTAAGTGGTCGAGTAAGGGCATCCTCGCTTCGCTTGCAGATGCCATGAATTTACTTTTCTGTTTTGCCGTCTTCTTCGATTACGGCGTCATCAGCCTTCATTTCCTTCATTTCACTCTTGAAGATTCGCATCGAGCGACCAAGTGATCGAGCTGAATCTGGAAGGCGCTTAGCACCAAAAAGTACGAGGACAACGATCAAAAGAATTACGATCTCTCTTGGACCTAGATTCATAACATTCACTCCTTGGCTGATATTTTTGCCTACATTACACCAGAGAGCCTGAAATCAATAGGCGGATTTACTGTGGTTTGTAACGATCCAGCATCGATTGAGCCAACTCCGCTATGGAATCACGAATTTCTGGGGGCGATACCAATGCCGCTCCTTGGCCCGAAGCTAGTACAGATCTTTGCAACCATTGGTGGGAGTACGAGTCGAATTCGAATTCCATCTCAGCCGACACCTGATTCAATTTAAAACGTTCGGCAAAGTCGCGATTGGGTTCAATTACTTTTATTAAAGATTTGATCACTGCCGCGCTTCCGGTGGAATTCGGAAAATCCTTTGCAACATCGATCGTTGTCGCACTTTGAATTCGATCCAATCGGAACTGTCTAAAGTCCAATGCTGAGTAGCAATAAGCGCTGAGGTAGCTATGTCCTTCATTATCAATTACTTCAATGGGACGTATCTGTCGAGTTGTAACTTCATCTCGGTATAGCGAGTGATAAACAATCTCCAGTCCACTTTGAACTTTAATCGCTTCGTTCAATGCGCTAGAAACATCAACCTTAATGACACTCTTAGCTGACAGCGTCGTTGGCATATTGATTAAACTCGATAAACGCTCTGAAAGTGAATCGATGCATTGCAATAAATCGTCACGGTGAGGGTCAATCGATGAACGTACTAGGTCTAAACCTAGGATCAGGGCAACGCCTTCATCAAAGGTGATTGAACGTGGCTTAGAAAGTGTTTCAGCGTTATTAATGGTGACGTAACCGGTTTCAAAGTCCAGATCCATCAATTCAAGAGGCGTATAACCAGGTAATCCGCACATCCATAAGGTCGTCAAATCATTAATCATTTGTGGCTGGGTCACCTCAAAAACCTGAGAAAGTTCCTTTAACGAGATGCCTTGATGCGCATTGATATATGGGACAAGATCCAAGAGTCGAGCTGTGCGCTCCAATGGAGCGGAGAACTTCTTAGCCATGATTTCTCACCAAGGCTTCCAGGTTATCAATCACGACATTTTGCAAGGCAACAGGTTCTTTCACCACTGCATCCAAACCATGCCACAAAACTAGAGAGCTGAGGGAATCGAGATTGAAAATCGGGATCTTTAACTGATCCCACTCACCTAGTGATTGGACCGAAGATGCTAATGCGCGCAACGCTGAACACTTACCTCTGCGTACATCGATAATTGCCAAGCCTTGCGGACTAATGCTTGAAACCGCTTCCTTAGAATTAAATCCTGGTGGTACCTCAAAATCTGCAGGGCCATCACTTACTCTGATATCACCGACGATTCGGTCGAGGCGGAATGTACGGATTTCCTCAACATCTTGATCAACCCCAGCCAGATACCAAAAGCCTGAGCGAGTAGACAAGGAAATAGGAACGATACTCCTTGATTTAACAGACATTTCAGCGTCGACATAATCAAAAATCATTAATTGATGAAGGGAAATTGCTTTACTAATAAGTGATATATCTTGCCCACCGTCACTCAATTTATTGACCGTGCTTGGCATCATTAACTCATCGCCCGGAATGCCTATAGAGCGCAGTTTCAAGAGAGCCTTTTGAGCTACATCGCCAAATGATGCCTCTTGCCATGCCTCTGCGGCGAGAGAAAGAAGTGAAACCTCCACAGGTGTAATCTGGCCGAGATCTAATTGATAACTCTCTTGCTTTATCCGATAACCGGATTCATCGTTAAAAAGTGGATCGAAACTTCCTACTTCAATCTCGATGCCAAGCGAACGTAGATCATCTTTATCTCGTTCAAACATGCGCTCTTTTGTTTCAGCGCTACCTTCGTAACCTTCAACGGTTTTGAATATTTCAGATTTAGTTAAGTATCTCTTTGTTGCTAAAAGTGCGATTGTTAGATTGATTAATCTTTCAATCTTCCGAGACACCGTATGCACCCTTCGCTGGACGACGACGTCGAGCCAAAACTTCTACGCCAGGTGCCATTCTGCGGCTTTGAATCAGGAACCCTGTGTGTCCAATCATTCGCTGTTGAGGACGAACCGCTAAACCTTCGTGGTGCCATCCGCGAACAATGGTTTCAGAACTCTCAGGTTCAGTGAAGCGACCATCTTCTTTGAGCGCTTCAGCGGTAGCCGATAGCTGAGTCGTTGTTGCCACGTACGCCAGGAAGACTCCCCCTGGACGAAGAGCGCGTGCAGCGATATCCACGCATTCCCATGGAGCCAACATGTCCAATACAACGCGGTCAAACTCTGAATCAAAGTTTTGGTCTTGAAGATCGCCGACGACAAGCGACCAATTTTCTGGGGAGGTTTCAAAGTACGCATCAACATTAGAGCGCGCATTATCGGCAAAGTCGGCGCGACGTTCCACAGAATGGACCTTTCCTGTGGGACCAGCTGCGCGTAAAAGTGAAATTGTTAGCGCGCCACTGCCGACACCAGCTTCGAGAACTCGCGCACCTGGATAGATATCAGCTACACCAATGATCATCGCGGCATCCTTTGGATACACAATCGTTGCGCCGCGAGGCATCGTCAAAACGTAATCTGCTAGAAGTGGTTTGAATGCTGTGAATTTCAATCCAGCGGTTGTGCTGACAACTGATCCTTCTGCCATTCCAATTAGTTCATCATGCGTGATCCAACCTTTATGGGTATGCCACTCCTTGCCTGGTGAGATTGTGAAGCTATAAAGCTTTCCCTTTGGATCGGTCAATTGAATGCGATCGCCGGCTCCGAAATACCCAAGATTAGACACGGGAGCATCTTAGGCGAAAAATCGATTGAAAGTACGAGTATCTTCAGCCAGGTGAGTGATGAGAAGAATCTACGTTTATCGCCAAGTGCGGTCAGTGAGTATGAGAACTGTCCTCAACTCTACAAGTATCGCAAAATAGACAAACTCCCCGAGCCTCCATCATTGGATGCTGAGAGAGGCACACTAGTTCACACCATTTTGCAAGATCTCTTTGAATTTCCGAGCCAAGAGCGAACCCCGCAAACAGCGATAGATCTCTTGCCATCTCGTTGGTCAGCGCAGCTTGAGAGCAAGCCAGCCCTGCTTGAAATGGTAGCTAATGAAAAAGAATGGCTCGATCGCGCTTCCGCGCTTTTGACCACCTACTTCACTTTGGAAAATCCAACAACATTTGAAGCGACACATCGCGAAATGCATCTAGAAAATGATTTTGATGCCGATGTATACCTACATGGTTATGTTGATAGATTGGATATCGCACCCACCGGCGAAGTTCGCATCGTTGACTACAAAACTGGCAAATCTCCAAAACCAGGTTGGGAAGAGAAGGCACTCTTTCAATTGCGCGTATACGCACTTCTGTACTGGAAAAACACAGGCGTGCTCCCCCGCTTATTGCAATTGATCTATTTGGGTGATGGACGAATCGTCAAGAGCAATCCGAAGATGTCTGATATTGAATCTGCAGAAAAGGTTCTCAAAAGGGTTGCACAAGATATTTTCATATCGATCGAGAAAGAGTATTGGCCGCCAAAGCCCTCGCGACTATGCGATTGGTGCTATTTCAAGTCAATCTGTCCAGCACATAACAGCTAGATTTTTGAAGAAAAATCGCTATGTAAATTGCACAATGTTTCGTAATTCAGTTGTTCCAAAGATTTCACTACTCTGACGCGAGAAGTTTCATCAATGTGCACTAGATGAGGAACTGCGATGAGGAAAGCGCCGCTGGATGTTGCAGCTTTCATGCCTGTCAAAGAATCTTCAAAAATTAAGCAATTAGAAATATCGGATTGACTAATGTTTGCTGCTTTAAGGTAGCAGTCCGGTTCTGGTTTGGTCTGTGCAACATCATCTGAACTGATAGAAAATGGGAATAAATCATGGCCCAGGTTGTCTAAAACCGCATCCACGATGTTGCGTGGGCTCGCTGATACTAATGCGGTTTTCACGCCATTGGATTGAAGATTGCGAACGAGTTCAACGGCTCCAGGCATTGTTGGAGTGTTTCCCCGCATTTTTTCGGCTTGGACCCGAATCAACTCTTGAGTGAAAAAGTTAGGGGTTTCGACCTGTCCGCACTTCTCGTGCATGTATTCGCCCACACGAGACAGCGGGCCTCCAAGACAAGCAATTTGATCAGACTCTAGCCATGTGTATCCATATGGTTGAGTTACTTCGATCTCGGAAAGAAGCCATTCAGGTTCTGAATCGACCATGAGTCCATCCATATCAAAAAAGACGGCATCAAAAAACATCACAGCACTCCGATTCAGTTTGCATTGAAATACTTGGCTTCAGGGTGATGAACAATAATCGCCGAAGTTGATTGCTCGGGATGAAGCTGAAACTCCTCGGATAGTTCGACACCGATACGTGAGGGATCCAAAAGCTCGCATAGCTGTACTTGCTGTTCTAGATCTGGGCAAGCTGGGTATCCGAATGAATACCGTGATCCACGGTAACCCTGATCCAAGATTCCTTGTAGATCTGAAGAATCCTCTGACTTAACCGACAGCTCTTCGCGCACACGAGCATGCCAATGTTCAGCCAGACTTTCGGTGAGTTGAACTGATAGACCGTGCAGTTCTAGGTACTCACGGTAATTATTAGCGGCAAAAAGTTTGGCGGCAGCATCACTGACTGTAGAGCCCATTGTTACGACATGGAATGCAACAACATCTGTCTTGCCAGACTCTTTTGACGCAAAGAAATCGCTTATGCATAGTCGTCGGTCACGGGTTTGGCGCGGGAAGGTAAATCGTGTTCTTTCTTTACCTTTGTTTTCTCCTTCGTGATGCAGGATGACTAAGTCATTGGCTTCGCTGTAGCAAGGAAAATATCCGTAAACGACCGCTGCGTTAAGCCAGCCATTTGCCTGCACCTCATTTAACAAGGATCGCAAACGAGGACGACCTTCGGCTTCAACCATATTTTCATACTCGCCGCGGTTTCCCTTTAATCCCCACTGTCCAACAAACAAGGCGCGCTCATCCAGCATGCCTGCATAATCACTGAGCTGAATACCTTTAACTACTCGAGAGCCAAAGAAGGGTGGAGCAGGAATATCAACATCAACGGCAACATCGCTGCGCGAGGTATCGATGGGTGGAACATCACCTCTAATTCTCGTATTAGCAACTTTACGTTCCCGCAAAGCTGGTAGCGCCGCACCGGGCTCGCCCCTCTTAACCGCCATGATTGAGTCCATCAGTCGAAGACCTTCAAAAGCATCACGTGCGTAACGAACTTCACCTGGGAACATTGATGCCAAATCCTGCTCCACATAAGCACGGGTTAATGCAGCACCGCCTAGAACAATTGGCCACTTTTGATCCAGTCCACGCGCAGTGATCTCCTGAAGATTTTCCTTCATGATCACCGTTGACTTCACCAAGAGGCCGCTCATTCCAATTGCATCTGCATTGGATTCGATTGCTCCATCAATAATCTGATTAATCGTTTGCTTAATACCTATGTTCACAACACGGTACCCATTGTTTGTAAGAATGATGTCGACGAGGTTCTTTCCAATGTCATGAACATCGCCCTTTACGGTTGCTAGCAACATCGTGCCGCGGCCTTCATCACCGGTTTTTTCCATAAATGGTTCAAGAATTGCGACCGCTGTTTTCATAACCTCGGCGCTTTGCAAAACGAATGGGAGTTGCATCTCGCCCTTACCGAAGAGCTCTCCCACAATCTTCATACCTTCGAGAAGATGGCTATTAATGATTTCCAAAGGTGGCGTGCCAGTGGCCATTGCATCCTTTAAATCATCTTCAAGTCCTACCTTTTCACCATCAATGATTCGTCGTTGAAGTCGTTCAAACAATGGAAGTGCCGCAAGGGCTTCGGCACGAGCATTCTTACTCGTTGCTAATTCGACACCATCAAACAACTGCAAAAACTCTTGCAGCGGGTCATATGTGCATTCTTCACCATCAAAAGTGCGACGATCGTAAATCAAATCCAAGGCCACTTGTCGTTGATGATCATCAATACGCGCCATTGGTGTGATTTTAGATGGGTGGACGATCGCTGAATCTAAGCCGGCCTGCACACACTCATGCAAGAAAACAGAGTTGAGAACTACACGTGCAGCTGCATTCAGGCCAAAGGAAACATTGCTGACGCCCAAAGTTGTTTGAACATCTGGGAACTCTGTCTTTAGTTGACGGATTGCATTAATTGTTTCAATTCCATCCTTGCGAGTTTCCTCCTGTCCGGTTGCAATCGGAAAAGTCAGGCAGTCAATCAGAATATCGCCAACATTCATGTTCCAGTTATCATGCAAATCATTGATAAGTCTTCTAGCGACGCGAAGTTTCCATTCGGAGTCACGGGCCTGACCCTCTTCATCGATAGTTAGAGCGACGACACTGGCTCCATGTTCTTTAACCAGTGGCATTATCTTTGCGAATCGAGAGGTTGGACCATCGCCATCCTCGTAGTTAACGGAGTTAATAACGCAACGGCCACCAAGATGTTCAAGTCCTGCCTTGAGTACAGCTGGCTCGGTCGAATCTAAAACAATCGGCAAGGTACTGGATGTTGCAAAGCGAGAAGCCAACTGACTCATATCTGCCGCACCATCGCGGCCTACATAATCAACAGAAAGATCGAGCATATGTGCACCATCGCGGATTTGATCGCGCGCTATTTCAACACACTTCTCCCAATCCTCAGCCAATAACGCATCCCTAAATGCGCGGGAACCATTGGCATTAGTTCTTTCACCAATCGCAAGGTATGTCTTGTCTTGTCTAAAAGGAACGTACTGATACAGAGAGGATGCTCCTGGATCGAGATCAGGAGTTCTAGCGTGGATCTTTTTACCACTCACTTTTTGAACAACCGCAGAAAGATGGGCTGGCGTTGTTCCACAACATCCTCCGACTAGGGATATTCCATACTCATCAATGAAGCCGTCAAGGGCGGTTGCCAATTCATCTGGGCCTAATGGGTATGAAGCGCCGTTAGCTCCAAGAACTGGTAATCCTGCGTTTGGCATGACTGATATTGAAATCTTCGCATTCTTGCTGAGATATCTCAGGTGTTCTGACATTTCTGTTGGACCGGTAGCACAGTTAAGCCCAATTAAGTCAATTCCCATTGGTTCCAAGGCGTTAAGCGCGGCTCCAATTTCTGATCCAAGCAACATAGTTCCGGTAGTTTCAACGGTGACTTGAGCTATAAGAACTATGTCTCGGTTTGATTCTTTAATTGCTTGGCGACAGCCATTAACCGCAGCCTTAACTTGCAACAAGTCCTGTGATGTTTCAACAAGAAGAGCGTCGCAACCAGAATCCGACAAGCCCTTTGCAGCTGTGTAATACGCAACCTTCAGATTTTCGTAAGTTGTGTGACCCAAGCTTGGAAGCTTGGTACCGGGCCCTAGTGAGCCGAGAACAAAACGAGGTTTTTCAGGTGTTGAAAATGAGTCCGCTGCTTCTCGAGCAATTTTTCCACCTGCAAATGCTAATTCGTAGATTCGATCTTCTATTCCGTAATCTGCAAGGTTTGACCAGTTGGCACCAAAGGTGTTGGTCTCTACCGCATCAACTCCTGCAGAAAGGTATTCATCATGAACTGAGCGAACGATGTCAGGGCGGCTAACGTTGAGAATCTCATTACAACCTTCATGATTTTGAAAATCTTCAAGGGTTGGATTTGCCGCTTGCAACATTGTTCCCATAGCTCCATCGGCCACGACAACCCTTTGAGCGAGGGTTCTGCGCAGCAACCCAGGTTCAATAGGTGGAGTACTCATTTGTCGAAGGTTACCTTAAGGTTGCATTCATGGAGATTCATCAAATTCCCCTGCTACGCAATCCAGTCATGATTGTGGCCTTTTCTGGCTGGAATGATGCTGCCGAGGCCGCCTCTGGAGCGGTTGAACACCTTCTTTCCGGTTGGAAGGATAAAAGGTATGATGTTCTACCGGAACTAATCGCCGAGGTTGAGTCTGAAGATTTTTATGACTTTCAAGTCAATCGACCACAAGTTTCAATTGATGATTCTCAGATTAGAAGTATTACTTGGCCAACTACGCAGGTTTTTGGCCTTGCGGTTCCTTCAATGAATCGTGATCTAGTGATCGTAACCGGGGTAGAACCTTCTATGAGATGGAAAAGCTTCACCTCTGATTTACTCGATATCGCAGATGATTGTGAAGTCTCTCTTGTTGTAACGCTGGGTTCTCTACTTGCCGATACGCCACATTCTCGTCCCATTACTGTCACTGGAACAGGTGCACATCCAGCGATCGCTGATCGACTTGGTGTCTCCGTTTCTAAATATGAAGGTCCCACTGGCATCTTGGGAATTATTCAGGATTCATGCATGCGTCGTGGAATCGATGCGATATCTCTATGGGCGGCTGTTCCCCATTATGCAGCTTCTTCTCCATCACCAAAAGCAACCTTGGCGTTAATTAATACCTTGGAGGAGTTCCTCGACATTTCAATTCCGCTATCGGATTTGCCGGAGCGCTCAGATGCCTGGGAAAAAGAGGTTAATGATTTGGCGGCTGAGGATTCAGAGGTAGCAGAGTATGTAAAGGCGCTCGAAGAGAGCAAAGATGCAGCCGAACTTCCTGAAGTTTCTGGTGACAGTATTGCCAAAGAGTTTGAGCGTTATCTACGCCGACAAAAAGAGGATTAGAAATTAAGCCCTAACAGCGCATCCAAAACCTCTCGAAGATCACCAGATGAACCGCCCGTTTTTCCTGACAAAGTTTCGGCGCTCCATTGATTAAGAATTGAAAGTACCTTAGGGGTTTCTAGGTCTTCACTTAGCGCTTTAATCAATTCATCAATTACTGAATCTGTCGGCGCGCATTGCTCTGAATCAACCGCTTTCTTGAGTAAATTCCATTTCACTTCTGCCTCATGCAACAGGGAATCACTCCACATGCGATCTGTTCGGTAGTGATCTGACATAAGTGCCCAACGAATAGCCATCGGATCGGTGCCGGAAGCAACTAGTTGAGAAACAAAAACAAGGTTGCCCTTACTCTTGCTCATTTTCTCGCCATCTAAGCCAATCATTCCGGTGTGTACGTAAGAAGCTGCGAGCTCTTTTCCGGTCAAGACATGGGCTTGCGCAGCGCACATTTCGTGGTGAGGAAAAATCAGGTCGCTTCCGCCACCTTGAATATCGATCAACGTCGAATCTAAATCTGAAGGATCGAGGTACTTAAGTGCAATAGCGGTACATTCAATATGCCATCCAGGTCTACCTAATCCGATTGCCGACTCCCAGCCAGGTTCATTAGCTCTTTGTGACATCCAGACCAAGCAATCAAGTGGATCCTTCTTACCTAAACGATTTGGGTCTCCCCCGCGTTCGGAAAAGATCGAAACCATCTCTTCATGTGAAAGATGTGAACGAGAACCAAAACGATCATCGGCGTGAACAGAAAAATACTGATCTGTATCCACTCTATAAATCGTTGAAAGAGAAGTCAGATCATTTATAGCATCTACAACCAATGGAATGGCATCAACCGCACCTATGTAATGTGCTGGTGGAATTACTCGTAAATTTTCCATGTCGCTGCGGAAGAGATCGATTTGTTGATGCGCGAGATCTCTCCAATCTACGCCATCACGATTGGCGCGTTCCAACAATGGATCATCGATATCGGTAATGTTTTGAACGTAATTAACTTCGGCACCGGTGGCTCGTAGATATCGATTAATCAAATCAAAGGTTAAGTAAGTAGCCGCATGCCCAAGATGGGTTGCGTCGTATGGCGTAATTCCGCAGACATACATTCGATACTGCGCTTTTTGCGCGATCTTTTTCTTCGCAGATGTCGCGGTGTCTGACAATAACAATGGTGGAAGATGCCTTGATCCACTTATCCCAGGGATCGCTACTTCAGACCAAGATCTCATGAGCTAATCGTAGGGGTAACTTAGAAAGCAGGCCAAGGAATCGCTGGCCAATCCGGATTTGGTAATGGGAATCGACCTTCAGACAACAGCCGTTCAACTCGCATCAGGGTTGCATCGATTTCAGCCTTTGTCAGCAAAGGTTCAAGTTGCTTCGCTAAATCATTGTTTAAAAGTATTTCAGCTCTGCGCAATATTTCCATTTCGGAATCGGTTAAGGGATCATCGGCCCATTGCCACAAAACAGTTCTTAACTTGTCCTCAACATGGAAAGTTACTCCGTGATCACAACCATAAACCTCATCAACATTGACAGGCAGAAGATGTCCTATTTTTCTATCTGTGTTATTTACAATCGCATCGAAGAGCGCCATCGAGCGTAGTCGAGGATTATTGGTCGAAAAAAAGTTTGCTAATTCAATCTCTTCATTGAGAGTGATCCACTCCTGAACCATCCCCAATCCATATGGACCATCTCGCAAAATAGTCAGTGGAACAATATGAAACCCGAGAGCTTCACTGACCAGGTAGGCAGCATATTCACGGTGAGCCAAGGAGCCATCAGCAAAATCCCATAATGGCCGTTCGCCAGCTATCGGTTTGTAGATGCACACCATTTCTTCAGAATTCAAAGTTGAAATGGCATACAAAGTTGCGTTAGATGCATCAACCAAACGACCAGTAACCTTCAGTACACCTTGGTTAAGCACGGTGTACTTATCGACGGTAGCCATTTGCCCTCGGACATAAGTGCCCCCGTGGATCGATTGGAATTCCGCAGAATGGACAGGGCAAGCGCCCTGCATTGACTAATGCTTTGGAACGAGCAGCAAAAGCGATGCCCATTCCTAACGAGATGTTTACTTCCAGAACCCCGCCTTCGGAATCCTCTTCATCATCCTCGAGTTCATACAGTTCTAGAGAGATGAACTGTTGTTCCTCATCCCAAGCCAACGAAATTGCCCCAACCTGAAACTCCTCATCAACAGGTGTATCCAAGGGTCCATCATCTTTAGCCACGGTTTCTATGGCTAATAAGGGATTTGATTTTCTGACTTCAGCAATCATTAAATCCAAACGAGTTGCTAATGCCTGAACCTGGGATTTTTCTACCGCGACGCTCACTACACGGTTATCTAAACGAACCTGAATGTAGAAGGCACGTTCTCCGGGTTGACCAATTGTTCCGGCGATGCAACGTTGTGGATTTGTAAAGATATTTCTCACTTACCTGATCCCCCACCGATCAGATTCTTGGATCTCTTCGGAGCAAGCAGTAAATCGGTCACTACACCACGTGTGTCATTGAGTAGCAATAGACGAGGCTTTAATGAAGAGTATTCAATTATTGTCACTGAAGCAGGATCGATAATGATTCGCTGGAACTCGTCTAAATGCATTCCTAATGCAGAAGCCACGATGGATTTAATGACATCTCCGTGGCTCACGATTATTCCAACTTTAGTCTGTGGGAGTTGTGCAAGTTCGTGGACGGTAGTCATTGCCCTAACTTGCATTGCAGCTCTACCTTCACCATCCGGAAAATACATTCGACTTGGTGATTCTTGAACTGTTTTCCATTCAATTTTTCTTGAAAGAGACGAGAGTTTCTTTCCGCTCCAGGAACCGTAATCAACTTCATTGACACCGGGATCCACAGTTGGTTTGAAATTACTACTGGATTTATTGCCATACTTCTTCAACCATGGATCGATGGTTTCTGCACAACGCTCCATTGGCGAAATCCGCATTTGGGCGACAGGAAAAGTTCCGAGTCGATCCGCCAATTGGTCAGCCTGCTTGACTCCCTTTACAGATAAATGGACATCGGGAATACGTCCCGACAGCACTCCAGAGGCGTTGGACTCTGAATGAGCATGTCGAATCAAAACTAAGCGCATAATGAAAGGCTATCGCAGCTTTTGCTACCTGGCCTTGCTAAGGTCACGCCATGGAAAAGCGACGTGCAGGGAGTAGCGGTTTAGCGCTCTCCCGTTTAGGTCTGGGAACAATGACCTGGGGTCGCGACACTGATGAGATTGAGGCAGCCGATCAATGTCGAGCATTCTTAGATGCTGGCGGGAACTTTATTGATACCGCAGCAACATATGGCGACGGAGATAGCGAAAGAGTTATAGGCGGCCTCATTGGAACCCTCTTCAATCGAGATGAAGTGGTGATCGCAACTAAGGCTGGAATTAGCTTTAGTGATGGGGTACGCAAAATCGATGCATCACGCCATTCATTGATCGCCGAATTAGATCGATCTCTCAATCGGTTGGGGACGGATTTTGTTGATATTTGGCAGATTCACAACTGGGATGAGATGACTCCCCTCGATGACACATTGTCTGCGCTGGATTACGCATATACGACTGGTCGCGCTCGTTACGTTGGCATAAGCAATTACAGTGGCTGGCAGGTAGCTAGAGCGGCAACAAAGCAACAATCTAATTCGATGAAAGCACCGTTGACCACCGTTCAGAGTGAGTACTCATTGTTAAATCGCAACGCTGAGTATGAATTGATTGATGCAGCGGTTGAATGTGGTTTGGGTTTTCTTGCGTGGGCACCGTTAGCTCGTGGTGTGTTGACAGGTAAGTATCGAAAAGGAATTCCTAGCGACTCTCGTGGAGCAGCACCCCACTTTGCAAAACATATCGAGCCCTACTTAGACGCACGTTCTACAAAGATCGTCGAAGCGGTCGCTGTTGCTGCAGAAGGTCTTGGTTTCTCGCCACTTGAAGTTGCACTGGCGTGGGTGCGGGATGCACCAGGGGTCACGACATCATTAATTGGAGCGCGAACAGGTGCGCAACTTCGCGGAGTGCTCAAGAGCGAAGAGATCTCGCTCCCCGACATTGTTCGTTCAGCCTTGAATGAAATCAGCCTTTAGGCGTTTTCCAGAAAGTCCTTCAAGACGCGGGTTCCAAAGGTAAGACCTTCTACTGGCACACGCTCGTCTACTCCATGGAACATCGCCATAAAGTTAAAGTCTGCATCCAGTTTCAAAGGTGAGAATCCGTATCCAATAATTCCGAGATCGGCCAATGCCTTGTTATCTGTACCGCCACTCATAACATAAGGAACCGGAATAGCAACAGAATCTTCCTTGATCAGTGCGTTGCACATCGCTTCAACAAGATCGCCTTCAAATGGAACTTCCAAAGCCTTATCGCGTGTGATTGTTTCGACTGTGATGTTCTCACCAATGAGGGATTTGATTGTTTCGTTGAGTTCATCCTCAAAACCTGGAATAAAACGTCCATCAACCGTTGCACTTGCAGAACCAGGAATAACATTTGCCTTATAACCAGCCTCCAACATCGTTGGATTGGCAGTGTTTTGCAAAGTAGCGCCAATCATTGTCGATGCAAATCCAATTTCCTTCAGTAAAGGACGTAAATCCTCTTCGTTATATGGCTTTCCTGTTTCTTCAGCTATTCGCTTAAAGAACGCTTTTACAGTTTTGCTGTAACGCTGCGGCCACTCAAAGCGGCCAATCTTTGCCACAGCTTCTGACAAGCTAGTGATCGCATTGTCATCGTTCATCATCGAACCATGACCAGCGCGACCTTCAGCTGTAAGTCGCATCCAATGGATTCCCTTTTCGGCGGTTTCAATGAGATACAAACGTTTTCCACCTGAAACCGTTACCGAGAAACCACCAACTTCTGAAACCGCTTCGGTGCAACCAGCAAAAACCTCTGGATGTTCCTTAACCATAAAGTGAGAGCCGTACACACTTCCTGCTTCTTCATCCGCAAAGAACGCTAAAACAATGTCTCGCTCAGGAACGTAACCTGTGCGTGCCCAGTCCCGAACAGTTGCAAGGATCATCGCATCCATATTTTTCATGTCAACTGCGCCTCGACCCCAGATGTATCCATCTTTGATCTCTGCTCCGAATGGGTCAACTGACCAATCTTCGGCATTTACTGGAACAACATCTATATGACCGTGAACAACTAAACCTGGACGAGCAGGATTGCTTCCTTTGATGCGAGCAATAACATTGCAACGACCTGGTGCAGACTCGTAAATAGTTGGCTCTATTCCAACTTCAGACAACAACTGTGCAACGTACTCGGCTACCGCCTTTTCATCCCCTTTTCCATCACCAAAGTTAACGCTCGGAATTCGAATTAACTCCTGACAAATACGGATAGCTTCTAGTTCAAGTTCAGTGTGTGTTGTACTCATTTCGCTATTCTTGCACCCAATTGCTATCCTTTCCTATCACTCAGTCCGGGTGGCGGAATTGGCAGACGCGCTAGCTTGAGGTGTTA
>JACCDW010120314.1_pt1 | contig 27408 bp, 26 predicted proteins | sample 7449781 | NCBI WGS metagenome assembly JACCDW01 (sample SAMN15323449, study PRJNA562643) | freshwater metagenome | isolation source: river surface water | place: USA:Blue River Watershed | collected 2017-08-18
CAGCGACAGTTGCTGCGGATGGAGTTAGAGTGATTGTGCTTGATGAGATAGCGCGTGGTGCTGCTGTGACAATATTTGCCAAAGAAGCCTTAGCGTCATCAGCATCTCCTGCGGAGTCAGAGACGTCGTAGAAGTTGCTATCAGCCAATGCAGTAGCAGTAATCGTGAATGAACCATCTCCAGCAACAGCTAGGTCATAAGCGCCAGTTGCATTTCCTGTGATACGTCCTAGTTCGTCATAAACACGAACCGGTGCATATTCAGTTGCAAGCAGTGTTGCAGTTGCAGGAACTGCCCATGTGATGCTTGAAACACGAGGAGTGGTGATTGAGGCACCTGATCCAGCCCAACCTGTTGTTAGAGCTTTTGGAGCAACAACAAAGGTTGCTGCAGCATCTGTGTCTAGGAACTCGATGGAAGTTGTTGCGACCACTGTTCCGCTTGTTGCGACCACGGTTGTAACTTCAGCTGTGGAGTTATTGACGTTTACCCAAGCAACACCAGAGGCATCAAAATCAGCTGCAGTTAGGCTGTATGCCGCACCTGCTGTAGAAGTCACATCAGAGTCATTGATCTGTGCAACATCACCGGTTCCTGATGGATCGATTGAAACAATCTCACCAGCAGCTAAAGTTGCAGGATTTCCATTGGCATCCTTTAGGGAAACCTTCAGAAGAGAACCGTAGTAACCGTGGTCCGCTGTCGTGGCGCAACCTCCAGAAGAGTTTGTGTCTTCGCACATTGCCGCGGCTCCACTTCCGCCAACGGCAGCAATGGTCATAGATGAAACACCATTGGTTACGTTGATTGTGAAGGTTTGGTAAGACTCTGAACCAGATAGGGCAACAGTTGAAGATTGCTCATTCCAAACGGTCATGGTGTATGTACCGACGTGTGTTGGTGTGAATTTGACAGTCGCAACATTTAGGTCTGATGCCACTGAAATTGCATCGCTGTTCGCGTCACCCGCATAAGTAATTACGGTTGGCGCTGCAGAAGTTCCTGCAGAACCTCCAGTAACTTGATCCAGGTTCGCATCGAAGACGGGGTTTACCGCATCCAAATCTGGATGGACAGTAGATCCTGCCGGTTGGCTAGTCATGGCTGCCGCAAAGGACAACCCGTTGTAATCAGATCCTGAACCTGGTGCACTTTTGGCGGTGATGTCCGCACGCAACGTAATGGTAATTTGGTTGTTTACGCGTCCTGCGTAGTTAACTGTTGGAGTGTCGAGAGTTGCAACACCGTACAACACCGCCGCTTTTGCAGGCGCAACTGCCAACAGACCAAAGCCCAACGCTGACACAGCAACAAGCGCGATGCGCTTGATTGATGTCTTTGTAGACATTTGTTTCCTTTCATTAAGAGTCGAGTTAGAGGACTTCTCCAACTCGGCTTGGCGCCTAAGGACGCACTCATCAGATATGAGTGAGCCTTTTTTGGGGTCCTAGGTGGTCCAAGCCAGGTGGCGTAGGGGTCAAAAGTCCGGGCTGTGAGCATGAAGTTCACGCAGCGAACTGGAATGGGGCTGGTTAGTAGGCGATAATCGAGGGATGAGTACGGGCAGAGCTTTTTTGGTGGAGGCGGCCCGCACCCCTTTTGGCTCCTACTTTGGCGGGCTATCGGCTATTCGGCCTGATGATCTGTTGGCTATGGCAATAAAAGAGGTGTTGGCTCGAAACGCAACGCTTAAAGGCTCGGATATCGATGATGTGATGATCGGTGATTCCAATGGCTCCGGTGAAGACAATAGAAATGTCGCTCGTATGAGCTCGTTACTTGCAGGACTTCCGGTATCGGTACCAGGAGTAACCATCAATCGGCTATGTGGCAGTGGAGCTGAAGCGATTGTGCAGGCTAGTCGCTCCATAAAGGTTGGCGATGCCAACTTCGTAATAGCCGGTGGCGTTGAATCTATGTCACGTGCACCCTGGATTTTGCAACGTAAAGATAAAAAACTTCCCGAGTCAGTTGATCCAAAAGATTTGCACCAATCAACTGTCGGCTGGCGCATGACGAACCCAGGGTTTTCGGAGCAATGGACTCAATCACTAGGTAGATGTGCGGAAGAGGTTGCCGAAAAACATGGAATCTCAAGAATTGCGCAAGATGAATGGTCTTTACGTTCTCATCAAAGAGCTCATGCCGCTTGGGTCGAAGGCAAACATGATGATTTTGTTTTTGCAGTAAACGGTATAACTAGAGATGAATCAATTCGTCCCGAATCAAATTTAGCGACATTAAACGCTTTAAAATCAGTGTTTTCTGAAGGTGGGGCGGGTACTGCAGGAAACTCATCGCCAATAAATGATGGCGCGGTAGCGGTCCTTGCAACCAATCAATCTGGGGTAGATAAATTAGGCGGTAAAGTGATTTGCGAAATACTCGGGTCTCAAGTTGTTGGAATTGCACCCAATGAATTCACGAGGGCTCCAGTTTTTGCCATCCAGAAATTAATGGAGAAAATGCAGTTTTCTTTCGCAGATATTGCGCTTTGGGAGATAAACGAAGCTTTTGCAGCCATGGTTTTGACGGTATTGCATGAATTGCCAGATATTGATCCTGAGCTGGTTAATGTCAATGGTGGAGCTATTGCACTTGGACATCCAATCGGCGGTTCGGGTGCTCGAGTTGTCGTTGATTGCGCGCGTGAGCTGAAGCGACGTGGAGGCGGAATCGGTATTGCTGCCGCTTGTATTGGCGTCGGACAAGGCATCGCGATTGCGATAAAGGTTTAGGGAAACAAGCATGAGTGAAGAACACTTAGAGAAGAGTAAGGATTTTGTTCAATCCTTAGATCGCGGCCTTTCAATCTTTAAAGTTTTTAACGCGACCCATCCCAAATTAACTTTGAGTGAGGTTGCTGAATTAACGGGATTTACCAGAGCCACCGCCCGTAGATTTCTAATGACCCTGGAAGGGTTAAATTACATAGGACGTTCTGGCAGATATTTCTTTTTGCGGCCGCGAGTTTTAGAGCTGGGCTATGCCTACTTATCCTCATTTTCACTTGTGTCAATTACACAGGGGCATCTCGAAGAGTTGGCCGATGAGGTTAGAGAATCGGCATCAGCAACGGTCCTTGAGGGAACAAATGTAATTTATGTATGTCGTGCAGCTGCAAAGAGAATCATGACGATTAATTTGGCGGTCGGCACCCAGTTGCCGGCATATGCCACTTCTATGGGAAGAGTTTTATTGGCATCTTTGAGCGGAAGTGAATTAGACCGCTACTTTCAAAATGCAGAATTGGAAAAGTTAACCTCAAAAACTATTACCAATGAAAAGGAACTCCGCTCCATTATTCGCAAGGTAAAAGAGCAGGGATATTCCATTGTTTGTGAAGAGCTAGAAGATGGTGTTCAGTCGGTATCAATGCCTATCCGAGGTAAAGATGGCAAAGTTTTGGCAGCGGCAAATGTCAGCGCACACTCATCCCGTGTTAGTGAAGAAGATTTGCGGGAGAAGTTTTTACCTAAACTCCGCAAATGCGTTAGTGAAATCGAAAAGGACTTATCACTTCAAAACTAGTTGATTTGATCAATGCAGAGATATTTGATCTCGGTAAATTCATCAACTCCGTGAAGTGATCCCTCTCGGCCAACCCCTGACTCTTTCACTCCACCAAAAGGCGCGCCTTCATATGAGAATAGACCGGTATTAATGCCAACCACTCCTACCTCGAGCGCTTCGCCCACGCGCCAAGTACGCGCGTTGTCCTTTGTGAAGAAATAGGCAGCTAATCCAAATGGCGTGTTATTTGCCATTTCAATTGCCTCTTGTTCTGTTTTGAATTTAATTATGCCTGCTAATGGACCAAAGGTTTCTTCTTGGCTTACCAACATATTTTCGGTTACATCAGTCACAATTGTTGGTTCGAAAAATGTGCCATTTCCAGCAATTCGCTTTCCGCCAGATATCAAAGTTGCGCCTTTGTTTAAAGCATCGCTGATATGGGATTCAACTTTAGAAACTGCCTCTTCATTAATTAACGGACCTTGTTTTGAGTCTGGATCTAGACCATTTCCAACTTTTAACTCTTGGATTGCGACCTTTAACGCAGAAATAAAGGCATCATGAATATTTTCTTGCACGAAAATTCGATTGGCGCAAACACAGGTTTGCCCGCTATTGCGAAATTTGGAGGCGATTACTCCAGCAATGGCAACATCTATATCGGCATCATCAAAAACAATTAGCGGGGCGTTGCCACCTAACTCCAATGCCACCTTCTTAACGGTTTTGGCGCATGCGGCCATTAGCAATTTTCCAACTTCAGTGGAACCGGTAAAACTGAGGGCCTTAACTATTGGACTAGAGGTAATCATTTCGCCAACCATTCTGGGCTCGCCAACAATTACATTTAGAACACCTCTAGGAATACCAGCGCGCGCTCCGAGTTCAGCCATTGCATTTGCAGATAATGGAGTTTCGGTTGCGGGTTTAATTATCATGGAACATCCCGCGCCCAGAGCCGGCCCTGCTTTACGGGCAATCATCGCCATTGGAAAGTTCCAAGGAGTAATAGATGCTGTTACGCCAATTGGTTGTTTGATAGTCAATAGACGACGTGATGCAACGTTGGTTGGGATGGTTTCACCGTAGACACGTTTTCCTTCTTCGGCATACCATTCAATAAACCCTGCACCATAAATGATTTCACCCTTGGCTTCTGCAAGTGGCTTACCTTGCTCTGAAGTAAGAATTAAAGCTAAATCATCAACATTGTCCACAATGAGCTGATACCAAGCCCGCATTATTTTCGCACGCTCTACCGCAGTTTTTTTGGCCCACACTTTAAATCCCTCTTGGGAATTCTCAATTGCACGTTGTACATCTTCCTTTTCCGCCATTGCGATATTAGCGATCACCTCACCAGTTGCGGGATTCGTTACAGGAGCGCGATTTCCAGAGGTGCTAGGCACCCACGCACCATCTATGAACAGGTTCTGCTTCAATAAACTCTTATCTTTGAGGGGAATTGGTGTGATGCTGTCTTGAGTCATTTCTTAAACCTCTCTTGGCGCATCGGAGCCTTAAAATTTACAGCTCCAAAAAGTGTGGTGGCGGTAATGATATTGCCGAAGTGGCAACCTAGACAGTGCTTTAGCGAATCAGTACATTTTAAGCGTCATAAATTCGCATTACGAACATTCCAAAAACAGTGGGGAAGAATGAGCCAAAAAGAAGATTTGACCTTAAGTGAAATTGACCGCAAATTCTTTTTTCACCCATTCACTGCATTAAAAGCACATGAAGCCTCGGGTGGAAAAATAATCAATTCCGGAAAAGGTTCAACTCTGACAGATGTGGATGGCAACAAGTTCCTTGATGCCATGGCTGGACTTTGGTGTGTGAATTTGGGCTACGGAAATGAAGAATTAACTGACGCAATTGCACAACAAGCTAGAGATCTTTCTTATTATCATTCCTTTTCCGGAATGAGTACTGATCTAGCTCCGATACTTTCTGAGCGCATCATAAATATGTTTCCCGTTCCCATGTCCAAAGTTTTCTTTGGCAACAGCGGTTCTGATGCAAATGACACCAATGCAAAAATAATTTGGTTCTATAACAATGCAATAGGAAGACCAAATAAGAAGAAAATCATTTCCCGGCTCCGCGGCTATCATGGCGTAACAGTCTTATCTGCAGGTTTGACCGGATTAAAAAATCTTCATGATGGTTTTGATTTGCCCCTTTCCATGATTCGACACACTAAACCACCGCATCGTTTGTGGGAGAAATTAGCTGGCGAATCTGATGCAGATTTCTCAAATCGCTTGGCAAATGAGTTGGAAGAGTTAATCATTCAAGAGGGTCCTGAGACAGTCGCTGCATTTATTGCAGAACCAATTCAGGCTGCAGGTGGCGTAATAGTTCCACCCAAAGAGTACTTCCCGGCAATGCAAGCAGTATTAGATAAGTACGATGTTCTATTGATTGCCGATGAAGTAGTTACAGGATTTGGACGACTTGGCAAAATGTTTGGCACTGAAGCAATGGGAATGCGGCCTGACATCGTCACCGTTGCGAAGGGCCTAACTTCAGCATATATCCCGCTTTCAGCTTCGATTGTCTCGGAGAAGATTTGGCAGGTCTTGCGTGATGGCAGTGAGAAATATGGCGCTTTTGGTCATGGGTATACATATTCAGCCCACCCTATTGCAGCAGCTTGTGCGCTAAAAACTCTGGAAATTATTGAAAGAGATAATTACTTAGCCAAGACTACGCATTCTGGTGCAATACTTCATAAATTACTTCATGAAAATTTTGATAATCATCCAATGGTTGGCGAAATTAGAGGTCAAGGATTGATTGGTGCAATTGAACTTGTTGCTGATAAGAACCCAATGACCCCATTTGATCCGAGCGAGAAAATAGGACCAAGAACTGCAAAGCGTTCTATGGATCTAGGTGTCATTACCAGAGCGCTGCCAGCTGCAGATACCTTGTCATTCTCACCGCCATTTGTAGTAACGGATGATGAACTTGAAGTCATGGTTACTACTGTTAGAAAAGCGGTAGATGACATTGGTCGTGAAATCGGAAAGATGTAGTTAATGTCAGATAAACCCATTTTCAAAATTGGATTTTTGGTAAATCCAATTGCGGGCATGGGTGGAGCGGTGGCTTTGCACAGCACGGATGCCAAAAATCTTCGAGCCGCCTTAAATCTTGGGGCAAAACCCTTAGCTCACTGGCGAGCAGCACGAGCATTACATGGTTTTAGGAACTCAAGATCGCAAGAGGGAGCATTTCGAAGACTTCATTTTATGGCTGCGCCGGGTTGTATGGGTGGCGACTTACTAAATGAACTTGGAATCGAGTTCACTGGTGTGACCGGCGCTAAATTAGAAAATACCGATTCACAAGACACCATCGATTTAGTTGAAACTTTTGCAGCAAATGATGTTGATGCAATTCTCTTTGCTGGCGGAGATGGTACGGCACGTGACATTTACTCTGTTGTTGGTGCAGGTATTCCCTTACTTGGGATCCCGGCCGGAGTAAAGATGCGCAGCTCTATTTTTACCAACTTTCCTGAAGGAATATCGCAGGTTTTGAGGGAAATTGAAAGCCTCCCCGAAGTCGAACATGTCTATCGAGAGATTCTCGATGCCACTTGGAGCAATCCGAATTCTGATGATTACTCCAACTCCACTTACTTTGGAGTAGCAGACTCGATAAAGAGCAGGGTGGCATTTAGCGGGTCAAAAGCGCGTAGCAGTCAAGGCATAGATTCTGGTATTCAAGAATTAGCTGAAGTCATGGCGAGAGAAATTAAAGCAAAACCGGGATTGGTGCTAATTGGTTCAGGCACTAGTACATATTCAATTAAAAGAGTGTTGGACTCTAAATCCACTTTGCAGGGCGTGGATGCATTTGTTTCGGGAAGTTGCATCGGTACGAATTTGACTGAATCGGAGATTTTGAGACTGCTTTCAATTTATGAAGACTCAGAGTTGATTACCGGGGTAATTGGTGGTCAAGGATTCTTGTTTGGTCGAGGCAACCAACAAATAAGCGCATCAGTAATAAATTTGATCTCCTGGCCAAGGGTTTCAATCATTGCAGCTGAATCAAAATTACTGGGATTATTTCCAGTAGAGCTTTACGTTGATTTCTCAGAGGTTCCTAATAATTCTCAAATGCCAAGATTTGCAAAGGTTCGTACTGCACCAGGCAAGGAGATGTTGGTACGTTTGCGCTCCTCCTCGCAAGAAGTTATGGAATTAATAGATTTTGTGGGTCAAGGTCAACAACTGGTCAGGAGCAGCAATGACAGATAAATCCCAAATGCCTAAACCGCATCCTTTTATGGCTAACTCAGCTCATGAGAGTTATAAAGAAATGATGCGGGTTGCAGAGGTCAAGGACATAGAAGAGCTCTTTGAACAGATTCCAAACGATCATAGATTCCAAGGCCAGTGGCGTTTTGAAGAGCAAATTGCCTCCGAAGCGAGCTTGCACAAGCATCTAACCTCAATTTTGCGGAAAAATATCTCGGGCGAGGAGTTCACAAATTACTTAGGCGCAGGATGTTGGCAACATTATGTCCCAGCCATTTGTGATGAGATGGTGCAAAGAACTGAATTCTCAACCCCTGTTTGGGGAACCCCATCTTCTGATCATGGTCGTAACCAGGTTTGGTTTGAGTTTTCCAGTCAGCTTGGCGAGTTGGTAGGGATGGAGTTTGTTGGACTTCCGCTCTACAGCTATGGCGCAGCTGCTGGGCATGCAATCCGCATGGCGGCGCGAATTAATCGACGTAAGAAAGTTTTGATTGCTGGTTCAGTAGATCCAGAACGCTTGAAGGTGATTCGTACTTACTGTGGTTATCCCGAATTAGATGGCTACATCGCAATCGAAATGATTGCAATAGATAACTCAACTGGTGGAGTAGATATCGCTGACTTAAAGACGAAAATTAATTCTGAAGTTGCCGCTGTTTATTGTGAAACTCCAAATTACTTTGGAACATTAGAAGTTAATGTAAAAACCATCACCAATTTGATAAAAAAATCAGGTGCTGAATTTATTGTTGGCGTAGATCCAATTACTTTGGGTGTTGTCGCTCCACCAGGTGAGTACGGTGCAGATATTGTGGTCGGTACAACTCAAACTTTGGGTGTACATATGAATGCTGGTGGCGGAGTTGGTGGATTTATTGCAACCCGCGATGAAGAGAAATATGCGCGAGAATATCCAACCTTGCAGGTAAGTCTCACTGACACAACCGTGCCAGGAGAGATGGCATTCGGACTCACTTTGTTTGAGCAATCTTCGTATGGCTCTCGAGAACATGGCAAGGATTGGACTGGAAACTCCGTTTATCTCTGGACCGTGGCAAATGCAACCTACATGTCCTTATTAGGTCCTGACGGATTCCGAGATATCGGTGATTCAATCTTGCAGCGTAGTCACTATGCGGCTCAGAAAATTAATGAAATTCCAGGGGTAAAAATCCTGTGGCAAAACGGCTTTTTCAAGGAGTTTGTCGTTAATTTTGATGGAAGCAAGAAAAAAGTTGCTGAGGTAAACCAAGCCTTGTTGGCTAAGAAAATATTTGGCGGCAAGGATATTTCTTCCGAGTTTCCCCAATATGGTGAGTCAGCACTTTACTGCGTAACAGAGATTCACACTCAGGCGGATATCGACGCATTAGTTTCGGCGCTTAAGGAGGTAACACGATGATTAAATCAAAGATTCGTAAGTACCACGCTCCGGTGTGGGATGAACCATTAGTTATGGAGCTCAGCGCCACCGGTCGTCGTGGTTCATTGGCGCCGGTCACTGAGCCCGGAATTAGTCAAAGTGTTGGTGCAGCTACAGAACTTTTGAATTCTGCACTCCGACGTGTATCCGCTCCAGATCTTCCTGAAATATCTGAATTCGAAGCCCAAAGACATTATTTACATCTTTCACAACAAACTTTAGGAATGATGGGAATAAGTCTCTTTGGTACCTGCACTATGAAGTACAACCCAAGAGTGAATGAAAGAATAGTCGGCCAACATTTTGTAACTGAGATGCATCCCTATCAAAATCCAGAGACCATGCAGGGAACATTTGAAATTATTTATCGTTTTGACAAAATGCTCCGTGAACTTTCCGGGTTAGATAAATTTATTTTTCAAGCGGGTGGAGGTGCGGATGCGGCCTATACACAGGCCACGATTACCAGGGCTTATCACGCCGACCGTGGTGAACTGGCCCAACGTAATGAAATTATTACCACGGCTCAGGCTCACCCCTGTAACCCTGCCACCGCAGCAGCAGCAGGTTTCAAAATTATTACCCTGCCTCTCGAAGCAGATGGTTACCCTTCAGTTGAAGCTTTAAAAGCGGTTGTTTCAGAGCGAACTGCTGCATTAATGGTTAATAACCCAGATGACATTGGAATTTACAATCCACATATCAAAGAGTGGGTAGACATAGTGCACGCAGCAGGCGGTTTGTGCTTTTATGATCATGCCAATTTCAATGGAGTTATGACGCGAATTCGAGCGGCAGATCTTGGTTTTGATGCCTGTATGTATATGTTGCACAAAACCTTTGGCGGTCAAAAAGGTGGCGGAGGTCCCGCAGTGGGCGCATATGGTTGCAATGAGAAACTTAAAAAGTATATGCCGGGTCCAAGAGTCGAGCAGGCCGCGGATGGTTCTTACTACTTAGAAAATGAAGGACCAGAGAGCGTGGGCCGGGTCCGAGAATTTCTTGGCAATGTTCCAGTTGTAATTCGTGCCTACTCATGGACTAGAGCCATGGGAATTGATGGTTTGCGCGATGCTGCCAATATTTCAGTTTTGGCAAACAATTACATGGAGAAGCGATTGCTTGCGATTCCTGGCATAACCAAAGGCTTGCCACAGTTAACACAACGGCGACTAGAGATGACTCGTTACAGCCTTGGTGAGATAACCGCGGAAACTGGTGTTAGCTGTATCGATATTCAAAACCGCATGACTGATTACGGTGTGGATGCATATTGGCTAAGTCATGAACCATGGTTTATTCCTGAACCATTCACTCCAGAAGCCGGTGAGCTTTGGTCCATCGAAGATATTGATTACTGGATTGATGTATTAGAGACGGTTTGCAATGAAGCTCGGACGAACCCCGAACTTGTCAAAAGCTCTCCTCATAATCAGGTTGTGCATCGCCAAGGTGGAACTAATCTCAATGATCCGAGTAAGTGGGCAACGACTTATCGGGCATATAAACGAAAGTATGGCCGAGCCAATTAATAGATTACAACAACCTGCGAAGATGTGCTGATATGAGAGTAAATCATGCTGCGATTATTGGTGCTGGTGCAATTGGAGTGGGATGGACAATCGTTTTTGCTCGCTCAGGACTATTGGTAAATGTCTATGATTTGGATGAAAAGCAATTAGAAAGTTTCCACTCACGAGTCGAAGAGAGATTAAAACTACTTGCTGAAAACCAACTGCTAGATCGAGATATCAATGAAATTTTGGGACAGATTCATACCTTTAAGTCCCTACATGATGCGTGCGCCAATGTTTCCTACATACAAGAATGTGGACCAGAACGGCTTGAGGTCAAGAAATCACTCTTTGCAGAGCTGGAGTTAATAACCTCGGCTCATACAATCATTGCGAGCTCTTCCTCTGCTTTGAAACCTTCGGTCATGGCAGCAGAGTTAAAAAATCCGGAACGTTTTTTAGTCGTCCATCCTGCAAATCCTCCCTACCTGCTTCCCATAGCGGAGGTTGTGCCATCACCGGGCACCAATTCAGAGACGATAAAAGAAACCATGGAGCTCCTTACTGAATTGGGAATGAAACCGGTTCAAATCAATGGAGAGCCCGAGGGTTTTGTTTTTAATAGGTTGCAAGGCGCGATTTTGCGTGAGGCCTATTGCTTGGTCAGAGATGGTGTCATCTCAGCTAAGGATTTAGATTTGGTTGTTACCCAAGCTCTGGGAAGGCGATGGTCAGTAATTGGTCCATTTACCACCTCTGCACTTAACGTTAAAGGTGGCAATCGCGCGCATGCGGCTCGCATGGCTGATAGCTACCATCGAATGGGATTAGAGCGCGGCCAAAATGATCCATGGAGCGATGAATTAGTTGAAAAAGTTAGCAATTCGATAGAGCAAGACTGGAAGGTTGAAGACTGGGAGAAAAATGTTTTACGCAGAGACTTGGCGTTAATGCACCTGTTGAAATTTATAAAACAAGATCCAGACCTTACGTTTTAATAATTTTACGAGAGCTTTGAACCAGAGCTCGTACCTTTGCCAACTCCTCTTCATTGGGCTCTGCAGTGATTGTAATTTCGGGAGCAACCTTTAAATCCCAGGAGGTATTTGCTTTTACCTGATCGACACTCACTCCGGGGTGAAGTTGAACTAAAGTCAATTCGCAGGTTACGGGATCTGGTCTTAAGACACACAGGTCGGTAATTACGGCAGAAGGACCACGACCCAACAAACCTGCAGATTCTCTTGCTCCTGGACCGTTACCAAAACCAAGCGAGGTAACAAAGTCAATCTTTTCAACAAATGCTCGTGGTGAGTGCTTCAGGATTATTACGACCTCTTTACAGGCCCCAGCAATCTCTGGAGCACCTCCAGCTCCTGGCAAGCGAACCTTTGGGTTTGCGTAATCAGATCCAATTATTGTCGTGTTTATGTTGGCAAACTTGTCTATTTGAGCCGCTCCTAAAAATCCCATGTCTATACGGCCCGGCTGCAACCAATAGTTAAAAATCTCAGGCATGCTAACAACAGTTAGCGCTTGATTTGCCAATTCTCCATCACCAATTGAAAGCGGCAGTTTTTGTGGGTTGGTGTTTATGGTCCCAGACTCATAAATCAAAAATAAATTCGGTGCTTGCATTGATTTTGCCAGAATTGCAGCGGTGCTTGGAATTCCAATTCCAACAAAGCAAATCATTTCATTTTGCAAAGAACGAGCAGCGGCAATAGTCATCATTTCTGTGCTATTCCAGTTCACATCGTTACTCATTTGCCACCACCGGAGAAAATTTCACTCCTTAACCAATTTTCAAAAGTATCGCGTTCCTTGCTTATTTCATCCCATGCAATGTATTGATCATTATCGCGTTCGTAATAACCTGATGCATATGAAGGCCAGGCGCCACGAGGGGCAACTGCAATTGCGGAAATTAATTTCTCAGGAATTATTACTGAGCTATATCGCGGCTCAAACTCATCAACTATCTCTTCGACTGTGATGATCACTTTCTTGGCAGCGAATATTGCTTCTTTGGATGAACCGAGAATGCCCCAGGACATAACATTATTTTTTCGATCTGCTTGTTGAGCATGAATTATTGTCACATCTGGATTAAGTGCAGCTACAGCCAACAACCTTTCATTTCCGAATGGCGAATCAATTTGGGCAATGTTTTGAGTATTTGCTAAGAGATCAGTTCCGGCGTAGCCGCGTAATATCGCAAACGGCAGTCCCGACGCACCTGCTACATATCTGTTAGTCATTCCGGCGTGAGTGTGCTCTTCAATCTCAATAGCTCTGGGCCAATTATTGGCTAGCGCATCTCGCAAACGATGCAGTGAACCAACACCCGGGTTGCCTCCCCAAGAGAAAATCAATTTTGCGACACATCCAGCGCCAATCATTTGATCGTATATAAGGTCAGGTGTTAAACGAATTGCGGTGAGATTACGCTTCTTTTGGCGAATTATTTCTTGACCGGCAGCGAATGGAATCAGGTGGGTGAATCCCTCTAACGCTATGGTGTCACCGTCGTTCACATGCAATGAGATGGCTTCAGCCAGACTCATCAATTTACTCAAAATATCACCGTATTTCTTTCGGCCCGATAAATTTATTGATCAGGTTGGGAACTGGTAGATGCAGATGCTACTAATTCCACTCCGAATACTCTAGGTTTAGGGAAAAGAAAAAGTAGACGGGATAGTTCGTATGTCGAACCAAAGATTGTCTAGTCATGTAGCGGTTGTGACTGGTGGCGCATCTGGCATTGGCGCCGAAATCTGTAACCAGCTATTAAAAAAAGATTACCAAGTCTATTCACTTGATCTTTACTCAAAAATCACCATGGTCCCATCAAGTGAAGTTGTGCATTTAGAGTGCGATATAACAAGCGAATCAGAATTAGAAAGTTGCTTTCAAGAAATTGCCAGTCATGGTGAAATAGATTCTCTTTTCATTAATGCTGGAGTAGTTCCTAATTGGAGTGGCGTTACTCAATTTTCCCGAGAAGTTTGGGATGAAGTCATGAATGTAAATGTAATTGGTGCAGCTTCGACCTTAAAGCATGGAGTTTCCTTACTGCGAAAACCTGGAGGTAAGGTTGTTTTTACCGCCTCATTGAATTCCTGGAAGGGAGATCCAAACATCGCCTCTTATGTCGCAAGCAAACATGCCCTTCTCGGACTAATGAAATCAGCTGCGATGGAGTTGGGGCTACAAGGAATTCGGGTTAATGCGGTAGCGCCTGGACCAATTGCAACCACAGCATTGCAAAATCGCATTTTGGCCCGATCGAACGGGGATGAAGAGTTGGCGAAGGCTGCCTTCACGAAGTTGTCTTCAGCGACTGCGCTGCAAAGGATTGCAAGTAGCGAGGAGGTTGCAAATGTTGCGATTTTCTTGGCTTCCGACCAATCTTCAGGGGTTACAGGTCAGATGATTAACGTCGATTGTGGAGTTTTATAAGACCATGGGATCAAGTATGAAGAACAGACGAGGAGGAGATTAAATGAGCGAAGAAATTCAGGGAATAAATCTCACAGGAAAGCGAATACTAATTACCGGTGCATCGCGCGGAATTGGCGCCGCTATAGCGTTAAAAGTTGCCAATTCAGGCGCAGAGGTTATTGCTCATTTTGGAGGTCATGCTTCCGGTGCAATCGAAAATTTAAAGGATATTTCGGAAGATAGAAAGGAATTCATACAGTCAGATTTAAGTAAGCCTGGATCCGCTCGAGAACTTTGGGCAAAGGCTACAGCTGGAGGTAAGCGCATAGATGTTGTAGTAAATAATGCAGCAATAAATGTTGAGACCCCATTTGAAGGAGACAATGAACAGTGGGACTCAGGTTGGAGTCAAACTATGCAGGTTAATGTCTTAGAGTCTTCTTCATTGATAAAGGAAGCAGTAAATCACTTTTTGTCTCATAACGGCGGAATATTAATAACTATGTCGAGCTGGTCTGGCCAACGCGGATCTGCTTTAGCAACTCTGCCGGCTTATGCTGCATCAAAGGCTGCAATGAAGGCTGTAACCCAAACGGTGGCACAGTCTTATGCAAAACAAAATATTCAGGCTTACACGATTGCTCCAGGAATAGTAAAAACTCGAATGTCAGAACAAGCGGCAGTACTGCGTGGTGGAGAAGAAAAAATGAAAGCGGCTCTTGCAATGGGAGAGCTAGTTCCGCCGCAGGAGATAGGTGAATTAGTTGCATTTCTTGCCTCTGGCAATGCCCGTCATCTAACCGGAGCCACCTTTGATATAAATGGCGCAAGCTATATTAGATAACAGTTTGAAATAATTTATAAAGTAGTTTTCGGTAAAGCAATAACGCTTTTTGTTCGCATGTAGAACAAAGATTTCTATGCGAATTCTCTTTCAATTGACTCTCCCGTGTGACAGGATTCTGCGGTCACGAAGAACTTAAAGTTCTTCATTTCTGAAGGAGTTGTAGCTGAATGACCGCACAAAGCAACACCATAATCTCGCTTCGAGAGATTAAAAAGTCATTTGGCTCTACTGAGGTCTTGCACGGAATAGATCTTGATGTAAAAGCTGGAAGTCATACAGTTATTTTTGGTCCCTCAGGATCAGGAAAATCAACTGTTTTGCGAACCATGAATCTGTTGGAAAAACCTGATTCTGGATCTATTACATTTGAAGGACGAGAGTACGGTCCAGGAATTAAAGATTCTAATCTTGAACATGGAAAACCAATTGAGTTACGCAGACGTGTTGGAATGGTTTTCCAACAGTTCAATTTATTTCCACACTTCTCCGCCATAGACAACATCGCGATACCTTTGGCGTCAGTCTCCGGTATTTCGAAAACTGAAGCTCGTGAACGCGGAGCAATCGAATTGAAAAAAGTTGGATTACTGAAATGGGCCGGAAATTATCCGAGTCAATTATCTGGTGGTCAGCAACAACGAGTTGCTATTGCAAGAGCTTTAAGCATGGATCCAACCTTGATGCTATTTGATGAACCAACCTCTGCACTTGATCCGGAATTAGTGGGAGAAGTTCTAGCAGTAATGAGATCTTTAGCGGAGAGTGGAATGACGATGGTAGTCGTGACCCATGAGATGAACTTTGCGAAGGAAATAGGCGACCAGCACATATTTATGGAGGCAGGAAATATTGTGGCTACGGGAGATGCGAATTTCTTCGAAAACTGTACAAATGAACGCGCTCGTCAATTCATAGGGTCGGTGCTCTAAATGGATAATGAATTAAAAGTTAACTTCATGTGGCATCTCATCTGGGATTACAGAGGTGAGCTAATTCAAGGTCTATGGACCGCAGTTGCAGTCTCTATATCGGCTCTTTTTCTGTCGTTATTCCTAGGTCTTGTCTTTGCCCTTGCGAAGATGAGTAGATTTGCCATTTTTCGAGGCATTTCAACATTTTATGTAAACATTTTTCGAGGCATCCCGGCGCTCGTCAGCGTTATCTGGGTTTATTTTGGCTGGTCTTTACTTTTCGGACGAAATTTCACGGTTTATCAAGCTGGAGTGATTGCTTTAACCCTGCTTTATTCTGCATTTTTCTCAGAAATATTTAGATCAGCTCTACAAGCAATTCATAAAGGACAACGTGAAGCCGGAATGGCGCTAGGAATGACTCGATTCCGAATTTTTCGTTCCATAATCATGCCGCAGGGCTTGAAAATAGCGATACCAAACATTGGAAGCATGTATATAGGAATGATTAAAGATACTTCAACCTTTGCTGTAATCGGACTTGCAGAGGTTGTTCGTGTTACTCAAACTATCAATTCGCAGTATTTTCAACCTTTCGTTCTCTATACCGCAGCGGCTGTTATGTACGTTGCTATCGCATTTCTTGTTGACTATATATTTAAAGGTTTTGAGAGCACTATCACATATCCCTCCAATGGGATTATGTACAGATTTCTTACCCGTAAGAAGAGAGCTCATGTTCAGGAGTTGATAAACACCAATTCCTAAACAGATTTCATACTGGTAAGAAAACCAAGCAATATCCAAACGTTCGGAAGGAATACAATGCAAAAGAAGTTATCACTACTTCTTGCTACTGCACTCTCCCTCACCGCAGTACTGATGGGTTCGGGAGCGGCATCAGCAAAGGAAGATACCTCGAAGCTAAACCTTGTGAAGCCTGGCCACCTTGTTGTTGGTATGACTTTGCAATTCCCGCCTCAGATGTATCTAAACGCAGCAAAACAACCAGCTGGCTATGACTATCAACTTCTTCGTCGTCTGGCCCGCGATCTAGGACTTAAGCTCGAAATCAAAAATATGGATTTCGCGGGTCTAATCCCAGGTCTAGTTGCAAAGCAGTTTGACCTTGTTTCAGTTGGTCTTGGAAAAAATCCAGACCGTGAAAAGTCAATCTTGTATGTACGCGAGTACATGCCTTACAGCACAATTCTTGTGACTGGTAAGAACAACACCACACGCCCAACAGTGGAAGCTTGGAACACAGCTGGAAAGAAGATCACAGCTCTCCAGGGTTCATTGGCTGCGGGCTATGTAAAGAGCACATTCCCGAAGGCAACACTTGTTGAATTCCCATTACAGGATGCAGCTTTCTTGGAAGTGGCTTCCGGTCGTGCAGATGCAATCGTTGCTGAGGCCAACCTCTACGGCTTCTTCAACAAGAATAACCCTGGTCTTTTGAAGCCGGTAGCGATGCCAAATCTACGCAGCTACTTTGGTCATTGGACTGTACAACTAGGTAATGAAGCTCTAAAAACACGTCTAGCTTCATGGCTATGCGAAAAGCAAGAAGCGGGAATCGTGCAAGCGGTATTCCGTCAGCAAATGGGCTACAAGATGCCTGATTTGCCATCTTGCAGCAAGTAGATTCTCTTTTGTAGTGACAGAGGTTCAATAATTCGAATTTCTATCACAGGAGATTGAGGGGCGTAATGGACAACTTGATATTCAAGTTGTCCATTACGTTTAATATTTGAAAAGTAGTTTTCAGAAATTTGGAATGGGGCCAAAATGCAAATAATTGACTCTCAGGAAGTGTTGGTTATTGGCGGGGGACCCGCAGGTTTAGCAGCCGCAATTGAGAGCGAAAAACATGGCCTGGCCACCGCAATTATTGACGAGCGAGCTAATTTAGGTGGTCAGATATTTAAGCGTTTAGGTGATGGATTTGAAGTTTCATCTGACTCCGCTCTGGGTGCCGATTATCTTCGTGGAGCGGAATTGATTTCCGCAGTTTCAAAATCTAAAGTAAAAGTTTTCACCGGAACTCAAGTGCTAACTATTGAGGATTCAACGGTTTTTACATCACATCCTGAGCTGGGCGCTCGCGCCTTTAAATTTAAGAGTTTGATAATCGCGCCGGGTGCTTACGATCGCCCGGTAGTTTTTCCAGGGTGGACTTTGCCTGGTGTGATGACCGCAGGCGCTGTTCAAACACTGGTAAAGACCCAACAGCTATCACCTGGCAAGAAAATACTTTTTGCTGGCAGCGGTCCATTAGCACTTGCCTTTTCAGCTCAATTGATAAAACTCGGAGCACCTGTATACAAAGTATTAGAAAGTTCTCATGCTCCCAAACTCAGCGAGTTAATTCGTCTCACTGCTGCGGTTTCAGGGAACTGGAATTTGGCTGTCGATGCCATTCGATATCGGAGTATCTTGTTAAAAGAGTCGATTCCATTTAAGTATCGCAGAATTGTAACTAGGGCCGAAGGTCAAGGGCGTGTTGAATCAGTTACGCATTCCAAAGTGGATGACCAGTGGCACCCCATCCCAGGTACTGAAGTGACAGAAAGTGTTGACACCTTGTGTGTTGGTTACGGATTCTTTCCATCTCACGAGCTGTTTAGGTTATTGCAATGTTCATTTAATTATGATGAAAATCAAGGTGGATTCAAGGTTGAAAAAGATGAGTGGGGGCAGACCAGCATTCCTGCAGTTTTTGCAGTAGGTGACGGAACCGGCGTTACCGGATCATATGCGGCGGTTGCGCAAGGCGCTTTGGCCGGTCTGAAAGCGGCACAAATTGCCGGAAAAATCACTGAAAGTAAACTAAAAATCCTTGCCAGACCCCATCAAAGAGATTTGCGAAATAGGAATAGATTTCAACGAGCCTTGAACCAGATGTTTGATGTCATGCCAGGGATTTATGAATTAGCAGATGAAGAAACCATAGTTTGTCGTTGCGAAAGTGTGACTAAAGGTCAAATTGCTAAGGTAATTAACTCTACAAATGACATATCTGCAGTGAAGGCCTATAGCCGGGCGGGAATGGGCCTGTGCCAGGGGAGAAACTGTCAGCGTCAGATAGCTGCGATGATAAATCAAAAATACCAAGTTCCTTTTGAAAAAATAGCATTTGCAACTCCACGTTTTCCAGTAAAGCCAGTAGAAATTGGTTTGATTGCTGATGGAAGTATTCAAGATGAAAAGTACTTTATAAATGAATAAAGATTTTTTGCCTGGCTTCTTGTCGCATCAACAAAATTTAAGTCCACTGCCAAAAAGTACGGATGTATTGATTATTGGCGGAGGACTTCTTGGAACTTCTTTGGCTTATTACTTGTCAAAGGAAAACGTTGAATTACTTCTTCTTGAGCGTGATGAGATAAATCGCGAAGCTTCAGGAACAAATGCAGGTAGCTTTCACTTTCAAATCGCACTTCACCAATTGACTCCAAATATGACAGATAAAGAAAAAATTCGGTTATCTTCAGAGGTGAAACTTCAGGTCGAAGCAGCAAAATTATGGGATAGCATTGAAAAAGAATTAAATGCAGATCTTGGCGTTCACTTCGATGGTGGATTTATGGTCGCTGAAACCCAGGACGAGTTAAAGGTTCTACAAGATAAAGATGAAATCGAAAATGCTGCGGGTCTTGAAAGTTTTATTTTAACTGGTCAAGAAATGCGCAATTTTGCCCCGTTTTTAGCGGATGATTTAGCCGGTATTGCATTTTGTCCGCGCGAAGGCCACGCCAACCCATTACTGGTGGGGCCAACTTATGCATTCCGAGCCGTAGAAAATGGCGCTCAAATTCGCACCTTTTGTAATGTTGAGAGTATCGAGGTATTGAACGAAGGTTCGAAGACTAATGGTGGCTTTCGTTTTAAAGTGAAGACTTCTCGAGGTGAAGTCTTGTGTAACCGCTTAGTTAACGCGGCTGGCGCCTGGACTATGGAATTAGCAAGACTTGTTGGATTGAACCTACCTATGGGCTTGAGTGGCTTACATGTAAATGTTACAGAACCCCATGAGTACTTCCTAAAATCTATGGTTCAACATATTGGAAGAAGATTGACCCTAAAACAAACCCATAACAACACCTTTATTATCGGCGGTGGTTGGCCAGCAAAATCTGAAATTTATCCAAGGAGATATAGCAACCTTTGGAGTTCCACCGCGGGAAATCTGGCGGTTGCCTTACGGGTGCTGCCAATGCTCAAGGATGTTAAGTTAATGCGAACTTGGAGCGGAGTGTGGGCTTTCACCAAAGACTTTAAGCCAATATTAGGTGAATCAAGGAAAGTTCCGGGTTTTCACGTAGCTATGGTTCCAACGGGATTCACTTTAGGTCCCATGGTGGCTCAATTACTGGCAAATTACATGACCCACGAAAGTGATTCCAAGCTAATTCCAGATGAGTTTAGTGTTGATCGCGAGGTTCATTAATGAAGCTACAAACTCCTAACCAAAACATGAAGGGAAATAACTATGGATCGTAACTCCGTGGATTGGAAAGGATATTGGCCGGCATCGCCAACACCTTTTACAAGCGCTGGTGAGATTGATTGGGATTCTTTTGACAAGTTGTTAGATTGGTATCTAGAGCGTGGAGTTCATGGTTTATTTATAAATGGCACTACAGGGGAGTGGTTTGCCCAAACTATCGCTGAAAGAAAAGCGGTGGCTGAATTCTTGGCCAAGAAGGTAGCAGGAAGAGTGCCAGTTGTAATTGGTATTACAACCTTTACCGCTGCTGAATCTATCGAGCTCGGTAAGCACGCAATCAGTGTTGGTTTATCTGGCGTTTGCTCATCTGCACCGGCGTATTCAAAGACATTGCCTGATGAAACCGTTGCCTATTTTGAAACTCTATCAGGAACTTTAGATGCTCCAATTATGATCTACAACTGGCCACATGGAACGGGGATAGAAATTTTCGGTGAGCTAGCAGAAAGATTGGCAGAAATTGAAAATATTGTGGCCATTAAAGATAGCACTCCAAATGCAGAGCAATTTAAAGAGACCACAAAGCGTGTCGTAGGCAAAGTCAGAATTTTTGGTAATTTTATGGTCCCAGATAATTTAGATTTCATGCTGAAATACGGTGGAGATGGAACAATTGGCGGCGGAAGCATCTTTGGCCGAGCTGACACAAAGTATTGGGAGAATGTTTGGAGTGCAGATATTGCAAATGCTCGATTGCACGCAGAAAAGAATCTAGCTTTACTGGAAGCTCTTTGGTTGCCAGGAGGCTGGGCTGGGAAATGGGGCGCATATCAAAGCCAATTGAAGAAGATCATGGAGATTATGGGAGTGCCTGGCGGAACAGTGCGCCCACCTCGGCTACCAATTACAGACTCGAAATCAATTGAAGAAATACAAAGCATTTTGAAGAAGTTTGAAATAATTAGTTAAGTACGGGAGAAGAGGAAAATTATGAGCACCTTTCAAGGAGTAGATCACGCGGGAATTGGTGTTGGGGATATGGATACCGCCCTAGACTTTTGGTCACGAAAATTGGGATTCACGGAGGTTTTTTTTGATTACACAGGTGTAGTACCGGGCTTGGAAGAAATAACTAAGAAAAAAGAGGTTAAAGCCCGCATCGTGATGTTAGGAAATCGTGTCACTACCCGGCTTGGCCCTGGAAAAGTAAAACTGGTCCAAAGATTAGATGGTGATGGCGCTCCGCCATATCCAGCAGGAATTGGGTATGGAGAGGTTGGCTTGGCGGAGGTGTGTTTACACACGCTTCACACTGAGAAGATCTTCCGGGAATTGGTGGATAACCAGGGCTGCAAATCACTTATGGAACCTCTAAGTGCCGCTGTGGGCGAGCATCAAATTGATTTGGATATTGCCTACATCGCCGATCCTTGGATGGGTAAAGTAGAAATGATTGATTGGAAAGGTTTGTGGACCTCTAGACCCGCTGCACCTCGGATTGAAGGCGTTAACCATGTCGCTTTCGGCGTACATGATATGAAGACAACTACAGATTTTTATAAACAGCTTGGATTTACAGATCAGATATTTGAGTCTAAAGAGTTTTTTGATCCTATGGCTCCTTGGTACCAGGTGGGAAGAGCACTACCAGGACACCACATGACACTTTGGCTATCAGGTCAAGGCGCTGGAATTGAACCTGTTCGATTAACTCCACTTTGGGAGGATTGTCGAGGTGAGTGGGGACATGTTGGTCCTATGGATTTTGGAATCGGCGTGCAGAATATTAAGAAGGCAGTTTCCGAACTGCAAAGATTAGGAATAGAAATGCATAGCGACATTCAAACTTTAGATGTCGGGGTTTCCGAATTTAAATACGTTTACTTTAAAGATCCTGATGATCAGTATGTTTCAATAGTTGAGAGCTCTTACTAAATTTCTCCGGCCCTGAGTCCGGCTTGTGTTTCTATTTTCATGCCGGGTTTCAGCCATGTCATGCATGCTCGAGTATTGGCTACATCATCAACTACAACTAAACAGTCGAAGCAAACTCCCATCCCGCAATAAATGCCTCTAGGTTGTCCCTCAGTTGTTGTGCGCATCGCGACCATATTTTCTGCCATCATCAAGGTAGCCACCGTTTCACCTTCAAAACCCTTTATTTTATTGCCATTCAAGGTGACTTCAATTTCTGCACCTCGTCGAATATTGTCACTCGACGTAATTCTAAATGCATGATCGGACATGAGGCGAGTCTGCCAATATAAGATACTATTTTCAATGTGATTCCAAAACTTTTTACTCCTCTTGTCATTAGAGGAAATGAGTTTAAGAATCGGATTTGGGTTAGTCCAATGTGCCAATACTCTGCCATAAATGGCGTTGTTGGTACATGGCACTTAGTGCATTTAGGTGCATTTGCCACTGGCGGAGTTGGACATGTAATGGTGGAAGCAACAGGAGTCACTCCTGAAGGTCGAATTTCAATTGGTTGTCCTGGTATTTGGAATGATGAACAGGCCGATGCATTTAGACCGATAATTGAATTTGTACATCAGCAAAGGGCGCTAATTGGAATTCAACTTTCCCATGCTGGTCGAAAAGGCTCAACGATGAAGCCTTGGGATGATCATGAAATAGCGACCAAAGATGAAGGTGGATGGAAAACTGTTGGAGCGAGCCCCATTCCTTACAAGGATTTTCCTATTCCACATGAATTAAGTGTTGATGAAATCGAGAAATTGGAAGCAAACTTTGTGGCCGCCGCTAAACGCTCAGTCTCAGCTGGATTTGATGTGATTGAACTTCACGCTGCTCACGGATATCTATTCCATCAATTCTTATCTCCGCTCACAAATATTCGCGAAGATAATTACGGCGGAACTTTGGAAAATCGAATGAGGTTTTTATTAGAGACTGCCGCATTGGTTCGCGAGGCAATCCCTGCTGGTACCCCGCTATTTGTGCGAATTTCTGCAACAGATTGGGTGGATAATGGATGGAATCTGGAAGATTCAATAATTCTGTGTCAGAAATTAAAAGCTTTAGGTGTGGATTTAATTGATGTCTCCACTGGAGGGTTAGTCCACGATGCAAAAATTCCTTCGGGTCCTGGCTACCAAGTTCCATTTGCGGCCGAAATTCGCCGGCAGGTAGAAATCTTAACTACTTCAGTTGGATTAATAACTGAAGGAAAACAAGCAGAAGAAATTCTAGAAAAAGGTGAGGCCGATGCTGTAATGATTGCCAGACAAATGATGCGCAATCCGCGATGGGCCATAGCAATAGCTGAAGAGTTTGGTGAAAAAATTGATTGGTCAGTTCAATTAGAAAGAGCGCGTAAGGTTGGTCCCAGAAAGTCTCCTCAATAGCAAATGACAAGCGCATATGTTGCAGGTGAAGCGCTAATTGATTTGATTAATGTGGGTGGCAATCTTTCGGTGCATGTGGGCGGGGGTCCGGCTAATACGGCGAAGGCGTTGGCGCGGTTGGGTTATTCAAGTGTTTTTGTAGGCGGGATTTCTAGTGATGAATATGGAGCTTTGATTGAAAGCGACTTAGTTGAGAGCGGCGTGAATTTATCTGCCGTTAATCGCTCATCTTTGCCAACCGCTTTGGCCCGGGCGGTAATTGATGAAAATGGGGTTGCGAAATATGAATTTGAATTAGCGGGCACAGCGACCTTTGCATTTTCATCGGATTGGTTGCCGACAGATTCGGCGGATGTCTTACATGTAGGATCAGTTGCCACCTTGGTCGAACCTGGTGCCACTGAGTTATTCAAGTGGGTTTCAGAGCTGGATGCGGTGGTGGTTTTTGATCCGAATGTGCGGCCATCGATTCAAGGTGATGTTGCTCTTTATCGTGCTGCGGTTGAGCAATGGGTATTGATCTCTGATGTGGTGAAGTTGAGTGAAGATGATCTGAGTTGGTTGTACTCAGAGTCTGAAGCTTTGGTGGTGAGTCGCTGGATTTCATCTGGGGTGTCACTAGTGGTTGTAACATCGGGCGCTGCTGGGCTACGGGTTTATGCAGATGGAATTGAATTTTTAGTGCCCGGTGCTGTTATTTCACTAGTGGATACAGTGGGCGCGGGTGACACGATCGGCGCGGTGCTGGTTGAAGGTGTTTTAAATAATGGATTGATGGGTTTGCTGGAAGAGAGTGTTTTACGCTCGGTTTTGGAGCGTGCGGTAATTGCTGCGGGAATTACCTGTTCGAGAGCTGGGGCAAATCCTCCATGGAAAGAGGAGCTTTAAGAAAGTCCAGCCTTCTCCGCGAGCTCTACTACTGAATGACGATTGTTCACTCCGAATATTGAATAGATTTTAATGATGTCCTGCTTGATGGTTGAGGATGAGTACTTCAAGCGCTCTGCCATTTGATCTGTTGTGAGGTCTTCTCTAAAAAGAGAGATGATTTGTTTTTGACGAGGTGTTAGAGATTTCATATTAGCGGCGTAATCTCGATTATTTTCAACTTTGTTGCTAATTAGGTTTCTGATGTAGAGACCGCAGAGAGCTAGGACCCCTTCAGTACTTTCAGATTCATAAAAGTTTTTGCTTGGTGGTTTCATTGATGTGAATCCAAGTACGCCTATTACAGTGTTGCGAAAAAGCACTGGGGCAGAAACAGTAACTCCATCTTTAACCGTGCCATTTAAATGAGGATATTTGGTGATAAGTTCTTTTGGAGTTTCAAAAACATTTGCTTCACCAGTGCGCGCTGCATCTGTGATCGGCATTGGTGTCCATAATGGAATGCGTATAAATGGTTCAACCATTTTGTCCTCGTAGCCATACTGACCCTGCAGATCGAGAAAACCTTCCCGTTCAATAATTCCCAGAACTGCGGCACGGCCATCGATGGGTGCCAGAGTTCGATTAACAATATGGGCTAGGAACTGTTCAGGCTTGGGCTCTTCAAGAACGGTCTTAGCTAGGTCGGCAAGTAATTTGGTGGTATCTTTGATGATCACTCGTTTTAACACCTTTGTTTTGTCCAAAAATTGCCCGGAAGGTGTCCGAGTGTAGGTGAGCGGTATGACCAAAGTCGGGCGATTTGAGCGTAAAAACATGAACATAGATGGTCATGACTACCCACGGCCGGCCCCTCATTAGGATTCGCAGGGTGAGCCTGTTGCACGCAATAGATGGCGGGGAGATTTCCCTTGAGATTGATGTCGACCAAGGGGCACGTATCTCCTCAATCCGATTTCGGGAGATTGAGTGCGCAGTTCCCTTTCGCGGCCAGACCTTAACTTGGGGTTGGTATGCAATGGCGCCATGGGCTGGACGTATACGTGATGGATTGATTAAGGATTCATCAGGAAATGAATTTCAACTTCCCGTTAATTTAGCTGCGCCTAACGCAATACATGGTTTTGGAATTACCTCTTCGTGGGAAGAGCTTGGAGATGGTTATTTTGGTTTGGATCTTCCGGCACCATATCGCGGTGCGCGGGTGGAACAACGATATGAGATTTTGGATAACGCGCTGCGTTGGTCATTGGAGTATGAAGCGGGCGATTGTGATTTGCCTTTTTGGTTGGGATTTCATCCTTGGTTTCCAAGAGAGTTAGATCGTGGTGGTTCGGTAGAGATTGATTTTCACCCAACCCAGATGTTGGAACGTGGTCCGGATTATTTACCAACTGGAAAATTAATTACTCCTACTCCTTCGCCTTGGGATGATGCCTTTACCGGCGTGCGAGGAACGCCCACGGTTTATTGGGATGATGTTATGCAAATCAAGATTGAATCTGATGCTCCGTATTGGGTGGTTTATGACCAGGATGCAGAAGGTGTTTGTATAGAGCCACAAACCGCGCCACCAGATGCCGCTAATTTGGGAATTGCCGGGGATTCATATCTGGAAGCCTTATTCGTATTCGATGAGATTTAGCTACAACCCATTATTGTAACGACTTGCGTTATTAACGGATTACGTTATTATTTGACGTGATTCTTTCCTTCGCAGACAGAGATACTCAATCTTTGGCCGCGGGAATACGCGTAAAGCGCTTTGTTTCTATTGAAAAAGTAGCAAGGCGTAAATTGCGTCAGCTTGAGGTCGCTATGACTCTGGAGGACCTAAAAATCCCTCCGGGAAATAAGTTAGAGCGATTAAAGGGCAAGCGCGATGGCCAGATGAGCATTCGAATCAATGATCAATGGCGTATTTGCTTTGAGTGGACCTCAACAGGAGCCCGCAAGGTAGAGATTGTTGATTATCACTAGGAGGGATGTAATGGCGACTAAATCTGCGAGAGCGAAGGCAAAAAGACCCGTGCCAAAAGTGATGGCACGAAATTTGGATGCAGTTTCGCCAGGAGAATTACTACTTGAAGAGTTTCTTTTACCAATGGAGATTTCGGCTTATAGATTGGCAAAAGAAATCGATGTCCCAGCAACACGAATCGGTGAAATATTAAATGGTCGGCGTGGAATTTCAGCTGATACTGATTTACGGTTGTGTAAGTTCTTTGGACTATCAGATGGCTATTGGTTACGTGCGCAAGCTGCATATGATTTAGAGATATCTAGAGCTAATATTGCCAAGGATTTGATTCGTATTAAGACCTGGAAGCATCCAATTGGAAAGAGTAAGTAGAAATGATTAGTCGTGAACACTTAAAGGCTCTGCATGCACGGGAAGAGGAGCGTTTCTTAGCGCGCACCTCAAAGAGTCGCGAGATGTTTGGCGCTGCAAAGCAGGTAATGCCCGGCGGTGTTCCGATGTCCTGGATGACGAAATGGCCCGGCAAATACCCATTATTTGTCAGTACCGCGCAAGGTGCACACTTTGTTGATGTTGATGGAAATGAATATATAGATCTTTGCTTAGGTGATACCGGTTCGATGACCGGCCATTCACCAGAAGCCACTACTGCTGCGATTAATGCCCAGTTAAAGAAGGGCATGACTGCGATGTTGCCGACCGATGATGCGGTTGCGGTATCTAGTGAATTAGCGCGCCGCTTTGGATTGCCTTTGTGGCAGTTCACTGTCTCTGCGA